>Ga0114947_10000050_pt1 | contig 29462 bp, 25 predicted proteins | sample CR02metaG_FD_99656 | JGI IMG/M metagenome (GOLD analysis project Ga0114947, IMG submission 99656) | Deep subsurface microbial communities from Mariana Trench to uncover new lineages of life (NeLLi) - CR02 metaG | ecosystem: Environmental > Aquatic > Marine > Ocean trench > Sediment ...
AAACGACTATATTTCCCAAGTCTCTTCCTCACCTTCTTCCACTAAGGAGACCGGCTCCAATACCTCTTCGGGGATATCTGCGATGAACTGCGACGGGTGGGATAGGACCGTGGACATGGAGCGATCATAAACTTTGATGGGATAGGAAATATAAAGATTTACCTTTGCTCTTGTCGCTGCTACGTAGAGCAGCCTTCTTTCCTCCTCCAATTCTTCCTCCGTGTTGACGTTATAAAAGGAAGGGAATCGTCCCTCCAATGCCCAAATGATGAAGACGGAGTGCCATTCTAATCCTTTGGCCGAATGAATGGTGGAAAGGACTAGGGGGCCTTCGTCAGGGTCCACTGCCAGCACACCCGCTACGCTATCTGTAGGGGGCTCCAGGGCCATGTCACTGAGAAGCCGTTCGAGGCTATTGTACCGCTCGGTCATGTCCAGGAAATGCTCCAGATCTCTGGTCCGTTTGGGGTGATCATCGGGATATTTTCGCTTGAGAATGGGCAGATAGTACTGAGTAAGGTATTGGGCTTGCTGAGCCGGACGAGTCCACTCCGCGCAGGCCTCTAACACCTGAGCCAATGTTTTTAGACCCACGGCAACCTTCCCTTTGGCATTAAATGAACGGAGTCTCTCCCAGGGGAGTCCTCCCTCCGATACCCATTGGATCACCTTCTGGCAAAGCTGGGCTCCGACTCCCTCCAGCAGCAATAGGGCGCGGCCCCACGAAACGGTATCCAAATGGTTATAGGAGATCCTGAGATGGGCGAGGAGATCCTTGATATGGGCGCTCTCCATGAATTGAAATCCCCCGCGCTTTACGAAGGGAATATTATGCCGGGTCAACTCGATTTCCAGGTCGAAGGAGTGGAAGCTGGAACGAAACAACACGGCAATATCCCATAGGGGTACTCCTTCTTCTCTAAGTTCCAATACCTTCTGGCAAACGAAGCGGGACTGCATCTGCTCATTCCCGGCTCGGATCAACAAAGGGACTTTGCCATTTTTCTTGCGGGAAAACAGATTTTTGTCGTATCTCTCTTTTGCCCGGCGTATGATTTCGTTGGTAAAGGTCAAGATGGGTGGCGTGCTGCGGTAGTTCTCCTCCAGGTAGATGAGTTTGGTCCCGGGAAAATCAGCTGGGAAATCCATGATGTTGCGAAAATTGGCTCCCCGGAAAGAGTAGATGCTCTGGGCGTCGTCTCCCACCACCATGACGTTATTGTGCGTGGCAGCCAGAAGGCGGATGATCTGGGACTGAAGGCGATTGGTGTCCTGGTATTCGTCCACCAGGATATAACGGTAGCGGTCGGACAGATGGCAGCGCACCTCTTCATGGTCCGCGAGGAGATCCCTGAGTTGGATCAAAAGGTCGTCATAGTCCAGTAGGATTCTTTCCCGCTTATAGTCCGTGTAGCGTTTGCATAGGATGAGGAGGTCATCGAGGGACTCATAGAGGTGGGGGTAGTCCCTCTCGATGAGTTCCGAGATGGTCATTTGCTTGTTGAGGGCCATGCTGTGAATCTCCGCCACGGTTTGCTTTCGGGGGAAACGCTTTTCCTTGGTATTAAGCCCCATTTCTGTGCGCAGGTGTTGTATGACACCCTCGCTGTCCGTTCGATCCATGATGGTAAAGGCGCTCGCAAGGCCGATTTTCCGTCCGTATTGACGCAGGACCATATTGGCAAAGGAGTGAAATGTTCCACCGGCCACTTTTTCACAACGGTTGTCGATGAGGAGGCTAGCCCTCCTGAGCATTTCCTCAGCAGCTCGACGGGTAAAGGTCAGCAGCAAGATGGATTGAGGGTCGATTCCCAGATCCACCAGACGGGCCACGCGGTAGACCAGAGTCCGCGTCTTGCCTGTCCCAGCGCCGGCAATCACCAAAAGTGGCCCCTCCATGGCGGTCACCGCAGAGTGTTGTCCTGCGTTGAGTTCCTGTCGGTAATCGATGCCCGAGGGGCTACGGGGTGATTCGCTGCTGCGCTTTAAAAGATATTTCCGCGCCAAGTGAGCTCCTCCGATAGCAACTAAACCTACTAATTTTCCGTAACAGGGGCAAGGTGTTGTGAGAGAGGACCGGTTCCATGGAGGCTTTTTGGAGAGTTGAAATCCTAGGCAAAGAGTGTCAAATTTGGCTGGGCACAGGGTAATCCCTATTTGGGTCGATAAAAAACCAAAAAGGAATAGCGATGATAGGTCAAAAGGCTACTTTTGGAGCAGGCTGTTTTTGGGGAGTCGAGTCTGTGTTTCGTCGGGTCAATGGAGTCATCAGCACGACCGTAGGTTATTCTGGGGGTTCTTTTAAAAACCCTACCTATGCGGATGTATGCTCCGGTACAACTGGACATGCGGAAGTGGTGCAGGTGGAATTCGACCCCCCCATGGTTTCTTACGATGAGCTATTGGCAGTTTTTTGGGAAAACCACGATCCAACAACGATGAACCGACAGGGCCCAGACGTGGGGGATCAGTACAGGTCTGCCATTTTTTATCACGATCACGAGCAAAAGGTTCGGGCAGAAACTTCAAAGGAAAAGCTTGTGAAGAGCGGCCGTTACAAAAGTCCTATTGTGACGGAGATTACATCTGCTGCCGAATTCTACCGAGCTGAAGAATACCATCAGCAGTATTTTGACAAGCGTGGAATGGGCGCGTTTCACCATTGATCGTATTCGGTGAAAGCCGCCCCTTTAAGTTTCTCCACCTTTTGTTGTTCTTCCCTTATCCTACGGGGCGTGAGTATCCAGGGGCCCGCGCAACCTTGTTCGATGAAATCCGCGGCCTGAGAATATCTTCGCCCCGCGCTTACCCCCATGGTCATGGCGCCCATACCTACGTCTGAAATACAGAGGAGTCCACGGAAGGGGATGTTGAATGTCGTGAGGATGGCTGCAAGTAATGGCTTACCTAATTCGAACCTCATATCATCCCGGGTTTTTGCCTGCTTCTTCTCATCCTCATACCCCGCGATGCCTAGGATCGGGCTTGCGAGCGCGATGGTTAGGGCGAGGATAAGGATCGGCAATTTAAACAATTTCATGTGTGCTCACAGGTCTCCTGTCAATGCCTTTTGCAGCAACACCTTACAACTCCTGCTGCGTTCATGTCAAAGAAATCCTGGTTGCAAATCTACACATAAAGATTTAAACATGAAACGATATTCTATTCTAGTCGGATGTTGGAAAAAGCTGTTTGCAGGCTGGTCAAAAATATCTCAGAGGCAAGGCGCACGAAAAATCGACGAGCGGAGGCGTACTTAGGCGGTACGTTGGAGCGAGGTGATTGAGCGCAACGAAACATATGAGTCTTTTTCAGCAGTCTGCTAGTGGGAGTCCTGCAAAGGAATTAACACGGGGCGAAGGTGAGTCTCTCTCCATGCCATTAATGCGTAAGTGCCAAGGCTTCTTGGCTTGTGTTGTTTTCCTCTTTATTGCACAGGCGGTCCCTTCATTCGCTCAGCACGGCTCAAAGGGGATCGTTGTCGCGGACAATTCACTGGCATCGCAGGCTGGAATGAAGATCCTCGAGCAGGGGGGCAACGCGGTGGATGCCGCTGTGGCCACGGCCTTCGCCCTCGGGGTGGTGAGTCCTGCCTCTTCAGGATTGGGTGGAGGGGGGTTTATGGTGATTTACCGATCCAAGGAGAGGAAAGCCCATGCCTTGGATTTCCGTGAGAGGGCAGCTGCAGCAGCCGAGAAAAATCTCTATGTGAAAAACGGCCGGGCCCTACCCAAGCTCAGCCGAAACGGTGCCCTTGCCGTCGCAGTGCCCGGCGAAGTCGCTGGGCTGGTGGAGGTGCTCAAGAGGTTTGGCAGCCTTCCTCTCGAGACCGTGATCTCTCCGGCCATGCGCTATGCCCAGAAAGGATTCCCGATTCAGCCCAAACTCCTCCGGGCGGTGAATCGTCACCTCCCTACCATTCGAAAGGACCCTAATTTTGCCCGGATCTTTCTCAAGGCCGACGGGACACCTTATCAGGAAGGAGAAATCGTCCGCCAGCCGGAGTTGGGTGAGACTCTAAAGGCTATTTCTCGTGAAGGACCGCGGGTGTTTTATGAAGGATGGATCGCTACCGCCATCACCGGCCACCTCAAGAAGTCAGGGGGAATATTAACCCTCGAAGATTTCAAGGAGTATAAACCGGTGTGGAGAGGACCCATCCTGGGAAACTACCGAAACCTGCTGGTGGTTACCATGCCTCCTCCGAGTTCGGGGGGTATGGCCCTTCTCCAGATACTGAATGTCTTGGAAGGCTACAGACTCAATCAATTCCGTCATAACTCAGCCACCTATCTTCAACTGCTGACCGAGGCCTTGAAGTTCGCCTTTGCTGACCGCGCGCGATACCTGGGGGACCCGGATTTTGTTAAAATCCCCACCCAAAGGCTTTTGTCAAAGGAATATGCCGCCTGGATCCGCTCAAGGATTTCCGCCGTGAAGACACATCCTGCCAGCTTCTATGGTCTTGCCTCCTATGGTCCCAAGGATGGTGGAACGACTCATTTTAGTGTCTTGGACGCCAACGGGAATGCAGTTTCATGCAGCCTAACCATCAACGCCACCTTTGGTTCGAAGGTCATGGTGCGAGAGACAGGGATCATTCTCAATAACGAAATGGATGACTTTTCCATCAAGCCGGGGGTACCGAATACCTATGGTTTGATCGGTGGGCACGCCAATTCCATTGCGCCCAAAAAAAGGCCCTTGAGCAGCATGACTCCAACCATCATTCTCGAAGGTGAGCGCCCTATTCTCATTGTGGGGGCTTCGGGAGGACCAAGGATCATAAGCGCCACGGTACAAACCATCCTCAATGTGTTGGATTTCGGTATGCCCATCAATGAGGCTGTGACAGCTCCCCGGATCCACCACCAGTGGAAACCGAATGACCTGAGAGTAGAGGAAAAAATTCCTCAAGACACCCGAGCTTCCTTGCAACGGCGCGGTCATCAGGTCAAAGCGAGTCGTTCCATCGGGACGGTGCAGGGTATCTTGGTTAGGGGAGGGGTAATCAGCGGGCAGGCCGATCCCCGGAGGAATAAGAAGCTGCGGAAGCGAAAAGGAAAATGATCCTCAAGGGTCTACGGTTCATTGAGAAGAAGAAAAGGGGTCTTTGAATAGGATGGTCTGTTCGCGACCCGGCCCAACAGAAGCGAGAACCAGTTCGGTTTCGAAGATCTCTTCGAGCCGTCGCAAATATTTTTGCGCGTTAAGGGGAAGGTCGGCAAACTTCCTGGCCCCAGAGAGAGGTTCGTCCCACCCGTCCATTTCCTCCAACACGGGTTGTGCTTTTTCCATGACCCTTTGGCTGGCAGGGAATTCGTGATAGAGGTCGCCGTCACTGCGGTAGGCCGTGCATATCTTGATCTTCTTGAATCCGGTCAAGACATCGAGTTTGGTCAGGGCTAGGCCTGTCATCCCATTGACGCGCACCCCGTGGCGCACCCCCACCGCATCCAGCCATCCGCAACGGCGGGGCCGTCCAGTAGTGGCCCCGTACTCGTCCCCCTCCTGCATGAGTTTTTCCCCCTCGGGACCCTTCAGCTCCGTGGGGAACGGACCACTTCCCACACGAGTGGTATAGGCCTTCGTAATACCCACGATCTGGTGAATGTATTGTGGCCCCACCCCAGTCCCGGTGCAGGCCTCGCCGATCACCGTATTGGAAGAAGTAACATAGGGATAGGTCCCGTGGTCCACGTCGAGTAGGGTTCCCTGCGCCCCCTCAAAGAGGACCCGTTTATTATCTTTGATGGCGCGCTCGAGGTAAATTCCCGTGTTGGTAACATACCTCTTAAGCCGTTCCCGGTAACTACAGTAAGTCTCATGGATCTCACTGAAGTCGAGGGTCTTCTCCTTTAGGATGGCCTTGAGATAAATGTTTTTCTCCTTGAGATTGCTTTTGAGCTTGTCACGGAAAGTCTCTTGCTCCAGAAGGTCGATGAAACGGATTCCAATCCGCGCCACCTTGTCTTCATAGGCTGGTCCGATTCCGCGTCCAGTGGTGCCGATCTTTCCCTTTCCCCTCAGCCTCTCCCTGGCCTGGTCGATGGCCTTGTGATAGGGCATGATCAGGTGGGCTTCTTCGCTGATTCGGAATAAAGAATCGTCTAAGAGATAACCCCTCTCCTTGAGGCGATCGAGCTCCTCCAAAAGGACCTCGGGGTCCACCACGACCCCATTCCCAATGACGCAGACTTTATTGGCGTGAAGGGCCCCTGAGGGAATGAGGTGCAAGACCGTCTTTTCCCCGTTGACGACCAGGGTATGGCCTGCATTGTTGCCCCCCTGGAAACGCACCACCACATCCGCATGCTCGGCGAAGAGATCGACGATCTTTCCTTTCCCCTCGTCTCCCCATTGAGCACCAATGACAGCAACATTACCCATTGCGACAGACTTTCATTTAAGCAGGATTAAAGCTTGACCAGTACGGCAGAGACGATATTGGGGAGACGACGCAAGGCGTCAAGGACCTCTTTAGGAATGGGGTTGTCCACATGAACGAGGGAAATAGCCATGCCGCCCACCTTTTCTCTGCCCAACTCCAGCCCGGCAATATTGATGCCCTTTTCCCCCAAGAAGGTTCCCAGAGTCCCAACCACGCCCGGGATATCCTTGTTGTTAAGGATAAGGATGTTGCCCTCGGGGACTGCCTCGAGATAAAAGTTGTTGATCTTGACGATCCGCGGGTTGTTGTTACCAAAGATCGCGCCTTCCACCTCTGCCTCTTTGTCTTCGGTCTTGACCCTAACTATTATGGAGCTAGCGAAATCGCTGGCACGGCTGCTCTTTGACTCTACGATCCTGATCCCTCGCTCGCGGGCCACGATGGGGGCGTTGACGTAATTAATACTGGTTTCCATTACTGGGGTGAGAATTCCCTTTAAGACGGCCAGGGTTAGCGGGGCCACGTCGTATTGGGCCACCTCTCCGCCGTATTCCACCTGGACCTCCTTGGGGACCTTGGCCAACATCTGTACCTGGAAGCTTCCCAGCTTTTCTCCCAAAAGGAGATAAGGCCGAAGTATGTTGAGGAGCTCGGGGCTCACGGAGGGAACATTCACCGCAAAGCGGATAACCTCACCGCTCAAGAAATCTACCACCTGCTCGGCAACCGCTATGCCCACATTGAGCTGTGCTTCATCTGTCGAAGCCCCCAAATGGGGGGTCGCGATGACCTGGTCCATCTTAAGCAGCGGGTGGTCTGGTGGGGGAGGTTCCTCTACGAATACATCCAGAGCAGCCCCGGCTACTTTCCCGTCCCGCAGGCTTTGGGCCAAGTCCTCTTCATCCACAATCCCACCGCGGGCGCAGTTGATGATTCGCACCCCCTTTTTCATCTTGGCAAAGGCATTCCGGTTAATTAGACCCCTGGTCTCATTGGTTAACGGCGTGTGAACAGTTATGAAATCTGATTTCTCATAGATCTCATCCAGGCTGACCAAAGCCACCCCAAAACGGGCGGCACTTTCTGCGGTGAGAAACGGGTCGTTACCGAGCACCTTCATCCTGAGTCCTTGTGCACGCTCAGCAACGATACGCCCGACATTTCCAAGGCCGATGATCCCTAGCGTCTTGTTGCAGAGTTCTACCCCAATAAACTTCTGGCGCGCCCATTTGCCTCCCTTGAGGGAGCTGACCGCTTGAGGGATATGACGGGCAAGGGACATCATGAGGGATATGGTATGTTCCGCGGTGGTCACGTTGTTTCCACCAGGGGTGTTCATGACCACGATGCCCTTCTTGCTAGCGGCATCGATGTCTATATTCTCCACACCAACACCCGCCCTCCCTATGACCTTGAGTTTGCTTGCCGCCTCCACGATTTCGGCGGTAACCTTGGTGCCACTGCGAATGACCAATCCATCGTAGTCCTTGATGATTGATTTGAGCTCTGCCGGTTTAATCCCCGGGCGCAGATCGACTGCAAATCCAGGTACCCGTTTAAATGCTTGGATTCCCTCGTCAGGGAGGGGATCGGTAACTAGAACTTTCATTTCTTTCCTTTGACCGGTTCTTGATCCAGGGCTTCCATGAGGATCTCCTCCGCCGCTCCTACTCCCTCGCCGAGCTTGACCACGAAACCGAACTTTCTCAGTGCCATCTCCAGCGCGCCGATAGCCACCAGTACGTCGAATGCCCCCATGTATCCCACATGGGCAATACGGATAATCTTCCCCATCAGGTGGTCCTGCCCTCCGGCGAAGGCTATTCCCATGGGACCAAGGAGATAATCGACAAACTTGTTTCCGTTTATGCCGTCCGGGACCAAGATCCCGGTGGCTGCCGGGCTTGGGTTTTCAGGGGCCAGGAGCTCAAGCCCCATTGCGGTTGCCGCCGCACGGGTTGCCCGCGCCAATCGTTCGTGGCGTGCGTAGACCCGTTCTAATCCTTCCTCCTGGATCAATTTGAGCGCTGCGCCGAGGCCAAGAATAAGGGGAATAGCCGGAGTGAACGCCGTTTCCCCTTTGTCCTGGCTTTTTTTCTCGAGCTTTAGGTCATAATAATATCTTGAGCACTTTGCCGTTTCTGTCCTTTTCCAGGCGCGCTCGCTTAGGGAGATGAAACCGAGTCCCGGCGGAAGCATCAGGGCCTTTTGTGATCCCGTCAGCAAGACATCAATTCCCCATTCGTCTTGTGGCAGAGGTAAAACGCCCACGGCCGTAATCCCATCCACGATGAGCAGCGGACCGTTCCGAGTGATCTGAGAGATCTCGCGTACGGGATGCAGTGCGGTGGTGGAGGTCTCACTGGCCTGGATCAGGATCGCCTGGATATCGGGGTAGACCTGGAGATGTTTCTTAATGACCTCTGGCTTGACGGCCTTCCCCCATTCTACCTTGACTTCTATTGGATCCACGCCGAATGACTGGCAGATTCGAAGCCACCGCTCACCAAATTTGCCACCGTTCACGACCAAGACCTTTTCACTGGGCGAGAACAGGTTTGCGACTGCCGCCTCCATGGCCCCGGTCCCGGAGGAGGCAAGCATGAGGACATCCTTTTTCGTTCCAAAGAGGTCCTTCAGCCCGTTGCGCACTTCGCTAAAAATTTTGCTGAACTTAGGGGTTCGGTGATGAATGATGGGCTGGGACATGGCCGCGACGACTTCATCGGGGATGGGGGTAGGACCGGGCGTGAACAGGTACTGCTTAATCATTTTGCACCCATAAAAAAGCCTGAACCTCTTTTATTAAGAGACCCAGGCGTTCGGCCATCTTGAAACTTAGCGCTCCTCCGTGGTTATTTCCACTTAGACGCCAGTTGCGCAAAAGCGAACAAAACTAATATTGTTCCTAGCTCAGACGGTCGATTTTGTCAACTGTTCGGTGGCTTAGTCGGCACAAAATTGGCTCACAAATCTACTAGAACGAGTTCATTTTCTCACACTCGGGAAACCGGTCGTACAGCTAGGAATTTGCTAGCGATCTGTAACTGTGCCAATATTTTTTTTACCCGCCTGCGCAGAGATCCACGGCTGATAACCGTGGATGAATGCGACGTGGGTAATCCTCCGTAGCCTGGGCGAAGGAGGGTATGCTTCGGTGGGTTCCGCGGAGGTACAGTTGGGGTGCCACGGCTGTGAAGCCATGGCGCTTCACGAGGTGGACATAGGATGCTACGGCTCGTTCTCTTTGATCTCGATGGCACGCTGATTCGCTCGCACAACGGATTCATTCCGTTCAATCAGGCCATTGAAAAAACCTTTGGGATCCCCGGGGATATCCGCACCGTGATTCCCGACGGGAACACCGATCCGGTAATCCTGGAAGACATTTTTTCTGCGGCCAATGTGAAGGTCGATATCACCGTAGAGCAATGGAGGGCCTTTGCCGAGAACCTTCACCAGAGCTATGCCCAGACCATACAACAGGGGATAACCAGGCTCATGTCGCTTCCCGGCGTTTTACAACTCGTACAGGAGTTGGACGACAGGGAGGGAGTCCATCAGGGCGTCGTTACCGGAAATTTAGAGGTAACGAGCAAATTGAAGCTTGAAACCGTGGGCTTGAGCCCCTACTTGAACCTAGGGGCCTATGGGAGCGACTCTCGCAATCGCGGCGACCTGCCTAGAATTGCCAAGGATCGGTGGGAGCGCACCCTCGGGACCTCCCTGGCCCCTGAGCATTGTGTCATTGTTGGAGATACCCCTAAGGATCTCGCTGCGGCAAGGCAGAATCAGATGAAATGCCTCCTGGTTGGTACCGGCCGGTACCCGGTAGAGGAATTGGAACTGTTTGAGCCCGACGCTACCCTGCCGGATTTTACCGACACCCAAGCTTCTGTTGAAACTCTGCTGTCTTGCACCATGGCGGAAAGGTCTTGAAATTGCCGGCCACAGCCCACAGTTTCAACTGATTCGTTCTACAGCAAAATTATCCGCCTTCACAGAAGACCACGGGCGTAAGCCCGTGGAGGCTTCATTTAAAAATTCACCTACGAAAGAATGCTGTAACTGTGCTTGACATGGTAGCCATTCATCGGCTACGAGGGATATAAATAAGGTTGTGCGAAAAGCGGGGTGAACGCTCCCGTCCAAATGGCGGGCTGAAAGGAGAGATCATATGGCTATTTCACTATCCCACGGAGGCGGAGAAACAATTTACTCTTCAGGATCCCCCAGTACCGAGGTCTTGGTTGGCACCCTCGACGGTGTGATCACCATCGAGCGCGACGGGTCCGGCTGGTGTGTCACAAACCGGTCGCTCCAGGGCAAACATATCCACGCACTCCTCTTTGAGGACGGCAGCGGGCAATGGTTTGCAGGCGTAACAAAAGGGGGAATATTCGCCAGCACAGACGGTGGCAAGAGCTGGGAGCAGCGCGACAACGGGCTCACGGAGAAGGATGTCTATAGCCTCTCAAAGGCCCGCGTCGATGGCAAGGTGAGACTCTTCGCAGGCACCGAGCCAGCGTGCCTATTTGTGAGTGACGATCTGGGCAAGAACTGGACGGAACGGCCCGGACTGAAAGAGGTGCCCAGTCGTGAGAAATGGAGCTTTCCTGCCCCGCCTCACGTAGCTCATCTAAAGCACATCAATTTTCAGCCGGGCAATCCCCACACCATTTACGGCAGCATCGAGGTGGGTGCACTGGTAAAGAGCACCGATGACGGGGTGACCTGGACGGAGTTTACGGGCGTTTACGAGGACGTACATCGCTGCATCATCAACCCCAACAACCCGAAGCACCTCTACGTAACCGGCGGCATGGGACTGTGGCAAAGCAAAGACGATGGCACCACATGGGAGAATACTTTCAGTCCAGGCAGCGAATACGGGGGTTATCCGGACCAACTTGTCTTCAAGCCGAGCGACCCTAATTACATGCTGATCTCAGCCGGACAGAAGAGCCCCGGGGCCTGGCGCGAAGAACATAGAGCAGGGACCCGGATCTCCAGGAGCCGGGACGGCGGCGCCACTTGGGAGATTTTGAGTGGCGGCCTCGAGGACCGCATGCAGCCCAGCGTCGAGGCCATGTGTCTCGAGGAGGCGGGTGGCCAGGCGCAGCTCTTTGCCGGCACCACGGGCGGTACAGTCCTTTGGAGCAAGGACAGCGGTGATCACTGGGAGACGGCCATTACGGGTCTCGCACCGGTGTCCAAGGGTGGTCACTACCGGCCGCTAGTAGCCCAGGCCGTCTAGGCGAACGACGTTAGGATAGTCCCGGAAACTGAGGTGGCCTATACTGTCTGAATGGCCACCTGAAAGGGGCAGCAGATGGCTCTTTCTCTTTCCCACGGCGGCGGAGAGACCGTTTACTCATCATCATCGAGTAGCAACCAGGTTTTGGTTGGCACCCTTGAGGGTGTGGCCCTTATTGAGCGCAGTGGCGCTGGCTGGCGTGTGGCGCACCAGGCGCTGCAGGGCAAGCATATCCATGCACTCATTTTCGCGGAGGAGAGCGGGATGTGGTTTGCAGGTGTCCGTCACGGTGGCATCATGGCCAGCGCTGATGGTGGCAAAAGCTGGGAGCAGCGTGACAATGGGCTCACTGAGAAAGACGTCTATAGTCTTTCCAAGACCAAGCTCGACGGCAAGGCGCGTCTCTTCGCGGGAACAGAACCTGCGTGCCTCTTCGTAAGCGACGATCTCGGCAAGAGCTGGACGGAACGTCCGGGCTTGAAAGACGTGCCGAGTTATAAAGATTGGAAGTTCCCAGGGCCGCCCCATATTGCCCATCTCAAGCACATCAATTTTCAGCCAGGCAATCCCCACACCATTTACGGCAGCATCGAGGTGGGTGCACTGTTAAAGAGCACCGATGACGGGGTGACCTGGACGGAGTTTACGGGCGTTTACGAGGACGTGCACCGATGCATGGTCAGTCCCAGGAACCCTAAGCACCTCTACGTGACCGGTGGAATGGGGTTGTGGCAGAGCCATGACGGCGGAGCCAGCTGGGAGAACACCTTTACCCGTGGCAGCGAGTACGGAGGCTATCCTGACCAGCTCGTCTTCAAGCCCAGTGACCCCAATTACATGATCGTTTCCGCTGGACGGAAGAGTCCCCCCACTTGGCGAGAGGAGACGGCGCAGACCAGGATCTCCAGAAGCCGCGACGGAGGTGCCAGTTGGGAGATCATGGGAAGTGGCCTGAAGGATCGAATGCCCCACAGCATCGAGGCCATGTGTCTCGAAGAAGCGGGTGACAAGGTACAGGTCTTTGCCGGTACGACGGGGGGTAGCGTGCTGTGGAGCGGGGATGGCGGCGAGCACTGGCAGACCATCATCAAGGGCCTTGCCCCTATTTCCAAGGGAGGCCACTACCGGGGGCTAGTGGGCCAGGCGGCCTAGATCGTGCACACCGATAGCAAATTAGTGCAAAGTACTGAGTTCTGAGTACTGAGGAACTGTGCAAAACGCTAAGCGCATGGCGCAAAGCGTCTTCCTGCCAATTCTTTAAGAAACTAACCGCAGATTCACGCCGATTAACGCAGACGAAAAAAATTGGCAAAGATCGGGACCACAGACTACCGACTACTGACCTCTGACCAGGGTGCGAGGATTGACGACCGGGAGTCTGTGTCCGTTGTCCGTAGTCTGTTGTCTCTTTGTGCTTCTCGCTCAGTCCTCAGCACTCGTTACTCCGTACTGAGTCAGCTTTGCGTTTAGCTGCCCGATGCCAGCTGGTCTATCCGATTCCCAAAACGCAAATTCAAGGGAAAATTTCAAATAGGTTTGGTTAGAATTTGGAGTGGGTGTTAGCTGAACTCCTCGGTGAAGGCTTGCCGCTGCCGAGTGCTGCCCAGCATCAACAGATCACTCCCTTTGACGAGGGTCGTCTCGGGGGATGGATTAGTCTCCACACGGCCGTTTTGTTGAATCCCAATGACGTTGAGACCTGTACGGGAGGCGATTTTACTTGCTGCCAGCGTCTGGCCATCCAGAGCCGATGGGAGGGGAACGGCGAACAGCTCGACCCCTTCTCCTAGCATTACTAATTCATGACCTTGCACGAGCGAAAGGACGTATTCGGCGCCCAGGGAGGCGTAACTGAGGGCAAAGTCTGCACCCGCGCGGTGAATGGCTTCGATGTTTCTCTCATGCGTGATCCGACTGACGATGCGTAGCTCCGGGTTGAGGCGGCGGAGATAAACGGCAAGGTAGATGTTCATCGCGTCATCGTTTGTTGTGAGGATCACCGACGGCGCCTCTCTCAAGCCAGCTCCCATGAGGACTTCTCGATCTGCCGCATCGCCGATAAACAGCCGGTCTGGGATATCACCGATCCGCTCCCGAAGTGACTCGTCGCGTTCCACTAAGTACACCGGGATGCCCTTCCTTTTTATTTCACGTGCCGTTGCCCGGCCCACCTTGCCTCCGCCAATGACCATCACCGGGTTGTAGTTTGTGTCGTAGATGACCAGCAGGGCGTCCAGTTCGAGAATTTGCTTTTTAGTCCCCACCACCACGGGGACACTGTAGTTTGAGAGGTAGGTCTCGGGGTAAGCCGGATTGAGCCGCCCGCGTTCCCAGACGGCAACGATGTTGACACCGGTGGCCTCCCTTAACTGCGTTTCCCGAATGGTGTGGCCCGCCAGCGGGGTATTGTGGACTGGAAACTCAGCGATCTGTAAGTCTCTGAAGCTGCCAATGACATGGGATTGAGCATGCCCAGTGTTGACCCGATTGGCCAAACGCTCCCCCAATCGTTGCTTCAGAGGCAGTACATGCGTGCAGCCGCTCAGTTCCAGGATATCGGTGGAGTCTTCGTGTTCAATAATGGCGATAATGGGCACATTGGGTGCCACCTCCCGGACCGTTAGGGTAATGTTGGTGTTGATCGTGTCCGCGCAATTGGCAAATACCAGCCGAGCTTGCGATATTTGCAGTGCCTGGTAGGTTGACCGGCTGTCCACCTCACCCGTGATCACCGAGATGCCGTCTCTGTGCTTGCCTGCAGCTTCTGTGGGATCGGGTTCGATCACGTAATATGGGATGCCGTAGAACTGGAGTCTGTCAATGAGTCCGGGGGCGATGGTGTCGTAAGTGCAAATCACCACGTGCCCTTTTGCATTCTCCCGAGCTTTGCGAGGCGCCTGCTGCCGCACCCGCGCTTCGAGCCAGGGTGCATAGAAAAAGCGGATGAACGTAAAGGGAAGCACAATCAAGAGGAGCACAATGCCCGACAGCAGCACTAAGATACTGAACGCCCGCCCGATGTCGCTATGGAAGATAATATCTCCGAATCCGAGCGTGGTCATCACCGTCAGGGTCCAGTAGATGCCCGTGATCCAGGAGTGCGTCTGCCCTTCCGCGTGCAGCATGATCAAGTGGAAAACCACGGAATAGACTGCGATGACGCAGAGCAGAAAAATGAGGTACTTGATCAGAGCCCGAGTATTTTGACGTGCGCCCGGCTCGGTGAAAAAGTATGCCATCTCGCTAGGGATAAACTTCATAACTGCCTTTTACCCCGTATCTATTACAGGCTTCTTAAGCGTGTCTGTCAAGGAGAGTCAACACGAACACCAGGGATCAATTGTCCTGTACGCATGGGAGGGATGCTGATCATTACCAGCTATTTTCTGACAGCGGCCATTTCCGCCGTCTCCGGATTGCAATAGATAAATGAAGCCTTGTTCCCTATATTCGTGGCCCAATATTCATGGAGGTACCAAATTTCAATAATAAGATTGCATCAATGGGTGTCAAGTTATTTGTGTCAAACCCTCGGCGAATTTGCAATCATAACCTTTCGAGGAGTTGCCGACCTTGAGAGTGTAGGCTAGACTTCTTAATTTGGTGGAAAGGGACGGAAGTTGACCCTCGAACCGTAGGAGGACCGGAGATGACCAAGGAAGATTTGTTTAACCAGGGAATGGACCTCTTGGCTGAGGGCAAATTGGAGGAGGCCCTGGAAGCCTATAAAAAGGCCTTGAATTTAGCTCCGAATTATGAGGACGCGTTGAATGCCCTGGCCATGGTCTATGCCAACTTAGACAGGCTTGAAGAGGCCATTGAGGTTGGCAAAAAACTGATCCAGGTCAGCCCGGAAGATGAACTGGCCCACACCAGCCTTTCGATTTTTTATCAGCGCAAAGGGATGATAGCGGAGGCTGAGGAAGTTGGGGCCAAGGCCAGAACCCTGGGTTGGAAGAGGGAGCTCCAGGAGAAAAAAAAGGGAGAGAAGTGAGCGGTTCGGTACGGCCTTCGGTCTAACGAAACTTATGTCGGTCCGCATGACATTGATACGTCTTTTGGAAAGGCTCCTTCCCTTGCCTACAGCCTCCTTCCATGAAGGCTTTGTGAGTTCCTTCATATGTGAAGAATTGAAAAATTCTGGCTTTGATCCCCAGCTGGATCGTTATGGCAATATTATGGTTCGCTGGGGAGAGGAGGAGAGTCGCGTAGCGTGGGTTGCTCATATGGATCATCCGGGATTTGAGATTATCGAGGCGAGTGGCAACCGAGCAGAAGCTCAATGGTTCGGAGGCGTGGATCCGAAATACTTCATGGGTGCTAGGGTGGTCGTTTACCGGCAATCTTCGGGCGTAGTCAGTGCCAAGGGGTGGGTGGAAGACATCTCAAAAAACAGTCAGGGGCGGGTCGACAAAATGACGCTGCGAGTCGAGGGGAACGTGGATAAAGGAGATTTTGGCACTTGGGACCTTGTGCCGTATCGCCGCCGGGGAGAATTGATCTATACCAAAGGGGCCGACGATTTAGTGGGATGCGCGGTGATGATTGCTGCCCTCAATGAGATCAAACAAAGGGGTCTCAAAAAGGGGATTTTAGCACTCTTTACTCGGGCCGAAGAAATAGGGTTCATCGGCACCTTGGGAGTCCTTGAGCATGGGTGCATTTCTCCCACCACCAGAATGATCTCCATCGAAACCAGTAAGGCCTTGCCTGGTGTCCGTTTGGGTTCTGGCCCTGTGATCCGACTGGGTGACCGGACGAGCATGTTTCATCATCAGATGGTTCTTTTTATGGACCATGTGGCACGCGACGAACAGAAAAAGGATCGTGATTTTTCGTATCAACGCAGGGTTATGGATGGGGGTACCTGCGAGGCGACACCCTTCCAGTTAAAGGGCTACGTGGCTGGGGGGATAGCCATTCCGCTGCGCAATTACCATAACCAGGGCGGAAAAGTGATTGCGCCTGAAGGGGTCCACCTGCGGGATGTTGAAGGGAGCATACGACTTCTTGTTCAAACGCTCCGGAGAATCGATGAATTTGAAGCCCCTGTAGACGAGATCCGGCGGAGGTGGGATGGGGCATGGCAGAAGTACAATGGCCGATTGCAAGGGAGAGAAAAGACGAACTGAGCCCATGGAACAGCGAGGCCTCTGCCTCTTGCTTAATGCAGTTGGGCTAAATTACATTAGGATTGGGGCGAAAACGGGTGGATGTCGAGAAGGTCGGGCAACATTGATCCCTCGGGACAAACGGAGTATGGTAAGCGTCTTTATATCACAAGGGAGAGGTGGCGATGATTCCAAAGGAACTCACCATTGAAAAGATTCAGGAAGTCTTGAGAAAACAACAGTATATCTGCGACCGGAGCCTGGCCACTGTGATCTTTCTCTCCATTCAATTGGGGAAACCCGTGCTCTTGGAGGGGGAGGCCGGGGTTGGCAAGACTGAGATCGCCAAGGTCCTGGCTGAGGTCATGGAATCGCGCCTGATTCGTCTCCAGTGTTATGAAGGCTTGGATGCGAACACAGCACTCTATGAATGGAACTATCCCAAGCAGATGCTGCGCATCAAGTTGGAAGAAGTAGGTGAAGGTAACCGAAAGAATCTGGAGACGGAGATCTTTACCGAAGAGTATCTTGTGAAAAGGCCGCTGTTAGACGCGATACAAAGCGATGGCTCGACGCCGCCAGTTCTGTTGATCGACGAAATCGATCGCGCCGATATGGAGTTTGAAGCCTTTCTATTAGAGGTCCTTTCTGATTTTCAAATTACCATACCGGAGATCGGGACCATCCGGGCCAAGCAGCGTCCCTATGTATTTCTGACCTCCAACCGGACTCGAGAAATTCATGACGCCCTGAAGCGGCGATGCCTTTACCACTGGATCGAATACCCCACCTTCGAAAAGGAATATGAGATTGTCATCACGAAGTACGAACAGGTGGGCGAGCTTTTGGCCAAGCAGATTTGCGCCTTTATGCAACAGGTCCGACAGATGAATTTCTACAAGCGCCCGGGTGTGGCGGAGACCCTCGATTGGGCCTCTGCCCTGATGGCCCTCCATCACGAGCAACTGGATGAAAAGACCCTGGTGGAAACCATGGGGTGCGTTTTTAAATACAAAGAGGATCTTCACCATCTGCAGGAAGAGGTGGCGAGCAAGAAGCTGGATTTGGATGGGATTCTCAAAGAGCCTGCGAGGTTACAATCCTAAAAATGTCGACCGAGCAACCCTCCGATCAAGATATTGTCAAGGCGGTACAATCCTTTGCCAAGGTGCGCGGAACGGGACTATTGCCCAACTTGCTGGCCTTTGGTCGAGTGATGAAGGACCTGGGGTTCAGGGTGGGGTTGAGTCAGGTGATAGATGCCAGCCGGTCCCTTGAGTTCGTGGATATCGGACGGCGGGAGGACTTTTACTCAGTTCTACGTTCGAACCTGATCTCTGCAAGGGAGCAGATGCCCCTGTTCGACCGTGTCTTTGAATGTTTCTGGAAGGGCATGACTTCATCCGAGGAGTCCGGGGAGTCCGAAGAGTTGGTACTGCCCTCTTCGATGTCCCGCGAGGGATGGGATGAGGCCGGAGAAGTTCAAGAGGAGACTACAGAGGTCGCCAGCGGCGAGGAGGATCAGACCGAGGAAGGAGATCCCTTTTCGCTTCCCACCTACAGCCCCCAGGAAATATTAAACCAAAAAGACTTCAGTGAGATGGGGATCGAAGAGAGTCGCGCCATTAACAAGGCCATCCTTCTAATTGCCACTAAGATTGCCACCCAGGTGAGCCGGAGGAAGAAGCGGGCCGCCAAGGGAGATGAAGTCGATCCACGCGGGACCATGAGAAAGAGCATTAAGTACGGGGGAGAGCTCATCGAGCTCGTCATGCGCAAGCGCAGGATTAAGAAAACCCGCATCGTCCTCCTGTGTGACGTCAGCGGATCGATGGACTGTTATAGCCGCTTTTTGATCCAGTTCATGTACGGCCTTCAGAACGAGCTTTGGGGCGTGGAGACCTTCGTGTTCAGCACTTCCCTCACCCGTATCACCCATATGATTCGTACCCGGGACATTATGAATGCCTTGGAGAGAATTTCCAGTGATGTGCTGGGTTGGTCCGGGGGAACGAATATTGGCCGCTCCCTTTCCACCTTCAATAGGGAGTTTGCCCCTAGTTTGGTCACCCATCGGACCGTAGTGGTGATCATCAGTGATGGATGGGACCGAGGGAATGTGGCTTTGCTGGAACAGGAAATGATAAATATAAAGAGGCGGTGCCACAAAGTGATCTGGCTCAATCCCCTCTTGGCCAGTAAGGACTACCAACCCTTGTGTAAAGGAATGCAGGCGGTGCTTCCTCATTTGGATTACTTTTTGTCAGTTCACAATGTTCAGAGCCTTGTTGCGTTAGGCTCCACGATGCAACGACTCGTCGCTTAGGAGGTCGTCAGATGGATGACATTTATGACCAGATCAAAGAGTTTTTAGACAAGGGAGAAACCCTAGCCGTTGCCACCATCGTCTCCACTCGTGGGTCCACCCCAAGGGAGGTGGGGGCGAAGATGGCGGTGACTGCTTGGGGAGAAATCTTGGGAACCATTGGTGGCGGATGTGGAGAGGCGGATGTGCGGCGGGAAGCCATCGAGGTCATTCGCACACGGAAACCCAAGGTCGTGCAGGTGGATCTCCTTGACGATATCTCTTCGGATAGCCCCGCCGTGTGCGGTGGCATTATGAACGTCTTCATCGATCCTTGGTGGAAGGGCGCAGAAGAGACTCCGAAAAAGGATGAGCGAGTTGATTGAAGAGCTGATCAGCATCCAGAAGGCGCATGTCTCTGCGGTGTTGGCAACGGTGGTGGATGGGGGAAAAGACGGCCTGGTGCAATCCGGGGCGAAGTGTCTCGTTCGTGACGGGCGGATCCAAGCCGGAACCATCCAAGATGAAGGACTCCAGGCCGCGATCCTCAAGGAAGCGGAAGCCCGGTTGCAGGATGAGAGATCCAAGCTTGTTTCCTTGGATCTCCCATCACCTGGCGGCAAAGTAGAGGTCTACTTTGACGTGATGCTTTCGCCCCCAAAACTCATCGTGGTGGGGGCGGGCCACATTGCCGTTCCGTTAGCAAAGTTTGCCAAGCTATTGGATTTCCATGTCACGGTCATCGACGATCGCATCCTGTTTGCCAACCGAGAGAGGTTCCCGGATGTGGATGAAGTGACGGTAGGGGATATGGCGGAGACCCTCAAGGGAATATCCATTACTCCGTACACCTATATTGTCCTCATCACCCGAGGCCATAAGTATGATGAGCCCTGTCTGCGTGAGATCATGCGTAGTGCGGCCAAATACCTTGGGATGATCGGTAGCAAGAGGCGTGTTAAGGCGTGTTTCCATCGGTTTAAGGAGGAAGAGAAGTTCGCCGAAGAGATTATTCAAAGAGTCTATGCCCCCATCGGCTTGGATCTCCATGCGGAGACCCCTGAGGAGATCGCCGTAGCGATCATCGCGGAGATCATCCAGGTTCGGCGAGGGGGAGGAAAGGGCGGGTCTCTGTCAAGGCATTGAGAATCGTGAATGGTGAATAGCGAAAAGAATCGCGAGTAGCGAGTAGCAAATGGCAAATAGTAAATGGAGGCGGCGTGGGGACTATTTACTATTGACTATTAACTTTTGACGAATTGGTAATGGCGACCAGCACAAAGATCACCGGAGTCGTGTTTACGGATTTAGGCCAGGGGGCTTCCTTTATGGGCTTGGAGTGGGTCCAACGGGTCATCCGAGAGAGGATGGGTTTTACCCCTCATCCAGGGACACTTAATTTGCGTCTCGAGTCCCCTGAAGAAATAGCACTGTGGAAGGATCTGCGAATGTCTCTGAAGGGAGTTGATGTTCCACCTGCCGAAGCTTCCTTTTGTCATGCTCGCTGCTTCCTGGCCCGGATTGAGGGACCCTCCGGGGGTCAAAAGGATAGTAAGACGGTTGCTGTCCTGGTCCCCGAGGTGGACAATTATCCTCCGGATAAGCTCGAGGTCATCGCTCCTTTTCATGTCAAAGACACCCTTGATATAAAAGACGGCGATCGGCTGACTTTAGCATTGATTCGAGAATAGAAGTAGAAGGAGGATTTATTTGCGTCGTCTTATCGTCGGTCTCTCTGGTGCCACCGGGGCCATTTACGGTATCCGCATGCTCGATCTTCTCTCCAAGGTCGAAGATGTCGAAACGCACCTGGTGTTGACCCGTGCGGCTAAGATGACCATCCAGGTGGAGACTCCGTATTCTGTAAAGGATGTGGAGTCCATGGCGGACCATGTACACGACATCAACAATGTGGGAGCGAGCATAGCCAGTGGCTCTTTCCGTACCGAGGGCATGGTCATCGCCCCTTGTTCCATGAAATCTATGGGGGGGATTGTCCTTTCAGTGGGTGGGGACCTTTTGGTCCGGGCAGCCGATGTGGTGCTCAAGGAAAGAAAGACGCTTGTCCTGCTCACGCGCGAGACCCCCCTTCATTTGGGCCATCTGGAAAGTATGGTTTCTCTGACGCGCATGGGCGCGATCATCTTTCCTCCGGTCCCAGCCTTCTACCACCGTCCGAAGACCCTCGACGATGTGGTCAACCAAACCGTCGCCCGAGTCCTCGACCAGTTCGATATTGATCTCAAACTGTTTCGGCGATGGGATGATGATCAGATGAAGCGCTATCCCGATGGCGCGAAGGTCACGGAATCCAGTCCAAAGGCGTCGAACCTAACTGGGCCGCAAGGGGCCGGAAAGTCTATTCCTGTGGTTAGTGGTAGGCAGCGCAGGCCGGCTGTGAAGCGGCGCCGATGAGCTCCTCTCCGCCATACCATGGCACCCCAAAAGGGGAAAAAACCCTCTCGAAAACGCAGGAAAGAAAGAAGGAGCACCTCGAACTCTGTCTAGAGGACGGAGCCGTTGCATTCCCTCACAGTACGGGCTTGGACCATTACACCTTTGTCCATAACGCCCTTCCCGAATTGGACATTGCTGATATCGACCTCGGGACCACTTTCCTCCAAAAGGGACTGAAAGCCCCTCTGTTAATTTCCTCGATGACCGGGGGATTTGATCTGGCACAAAAGGTCAATCGAAACCTGGCGGGTGCAGCTCAGCACCTGGGCCTGGCCATGGGGTTGGGGTCTCAAAGGGTCGCGTTGGAGGAGCCTCGTGCGGTCAGGTCGTTTCAGGTCCGGGATGTTGCCCCGGACATTTTGCTCCTCAGTAACTTGGGAGCGGTCCAGCTGAATTACGGGTACGGCATTGAGCAGTGCCGCCAGGCGGTACGTATGATTCAGGCAGATGGTCTCGTCTTCCATCTCAATGTTCTACAGGAAGCGGTCCAACCCGAAGGAAATCGAAATTTCAGGGGACTCGCCGAAAAAATTGGGGAGGTTTGTGCTCAGCTGGAGGTGCCGGTGGTGGCGAAGGAGGTTGGCAGTGGGATTTCTGCGGATGTGGCCCTGCGACTCAAGGGGGCCGGGGTCCGTGCCATTGACGTTGCCGGTTCGGGTGGGACCTCTTGGTACGCAGTAGAGGCTAAGCGAGCAGCTCAGCAGGGACAGCCCACCGATGACACCTTTGCGACTTGGGGTATTCCCACGGACGAGGCGCTGGTGGTGGTGAGGGGCGCGGTGCCAGATCTTGAGTTGGTGGCATCAGGCGGAATCCGCAGTGGGCTCGACGTGGCTAAGGCCATTGCCTTGGGTGCCAACGTAGTCGGGATTGGACAGCCCCTGCTAAATCCTGCCTTGGAGTCGTCAGACCGCGTGGTAGAGTTTTTGTCGCGGATCATTCGTGAGATCAAGATAGCCATGCTCTGTGTTGGGGCTACAAATTTGGCAGCGTTGCGCAAAGCCCCACTCATGCGGAGGTCTCCCTACGGCTGGCAGAAGTTTAAATAAAACTATCAGCTCTCAGCCATCAGCTGCGGGTGGCTGGGGATCGAAGCTGAAAGCTGACGACTGATAGCTAATAGCTGGTTCTATGGCTGAGGATTTAAAACAACAGATACTGAACTACATGGAAAGCCATAACACCATGACGCTAGGAACGTGCGGGGAAAACATCCCATGGGCGGCCACCGTATTTTATGCAAGCGATGGGTTGGATCTCTATTTCTTTTCCGATCCTCAATCACGTCACTGTCAGAACCTGGAGGGAAATTCGAAAGTAGCAGTAACCATTCAGGAGGACTACGGAGACTGGCGGAAGATCAAGGGCATTCAGATGGAAGGGGAAGTGGTGGAGGTAGAATCCATGATCGACAAGGCAAAGGCCATGGCGGTCTATGCGCGTAAGTACCCAGGGATTATTAAATTATTCAGTGACCCCGGGACCGGTATCCTCAATCGAGCTTTTCTTAAGGTAAAATTCTACTGCGTTAAGCCAAAGCGTGTATTGTACATCGACAATGAGCAGGGATTTGGTAAGAGGCAGGAACTAGTAATCAGTGAGCAGTGAGCAGTTTCGGAAGTTTTAATCTCACAGTTTTCAAGGAGAGAGAATGTCGAAACTTTTGGGTAAGGTGATCAACAAAGAGTTGTTGGGTCGACTCAGCGGCAAAGACATAGGTTCGCAGGAGGGGAAGGCCATTATCATCGTCACGGTGGATGAACAGGGATGGGCCCATCCGGCCGTGTTCTCCTATTATGAGATCGTGGCCAAAAGTGAGGGGCGGATCGATATAGCGGTGGGAAAGACCAGTACCACGGGTAAGAACCTTAGGCGAACAGGGAAAATCACACTTTTGGTAACCGATGCAGGGGTCAATTACTACATCAAGGGAGATGCACGGGAGACCAGGGAGTCCCTCGGGGCAGTTCCCTTTATGTCACTCTTTCGGGTGGAGGTGGTACAGCTCTTGGAGGATCAGGAACCAGGAGCTCTCATCACTAGCGGACTGACTTTTATTCGTCCTGAGAAAACAGAGTTCAGCGAGGTTTCAGAAAAGGTCTTCCAGGCCGTTCGGGAAGAGCCGTTATAGTTGAATTTTGCATTCGGTTATTCATCTCGCACGCTGCTTGTTACGAGGGTAGTCGTATCCCTTCGCCTCTTTGAATCCCGAACCCTTAGTGGTTCTTAGACCAATTCGAAGTTGAGTTCACCGCGAAAGGCGTTGATGCGCGTCAGCTTGACCTGAACGGCATTTCCAAGCCGGAAGGTTCGACCATGCCTACGGCCTTTGATGATATGTTCGCTTTCGTAGTAGTGGTAGGAGTCGTCGAGGAGGGAATTGAGGTGCACCAGACCTTCCACGAAATAGATCTCAAGCTCCACAAAAAAGCCGAATGGGGTAAGGTCAATAATCAATCCCGCAAATTCCTGCCCCATTTTATCCATCATGAACTGGGCCTTTTTGAGATCCACCATTTCCCGTTCGGCGTCCATGGCGATTCGCTCACGCTCGGAGGTGTGTTTTCCTGACTCCTCCAGGATTCGCAGCAGGTCATCCTTGTCCCTTGAGCTTAACTTTTTCCCTCCCATCGTCTCCTCTAGGGCGCGGTGCACGAGAAGGTCGGGGTAGCGGCGAATGGGTGATGTGAAGTGGGTGTAGCAGTTGGAGGCAAGGCCGAAATGCCCGATATTCTCAGGCGCGTATCGGGCCTTCTTCATGGATCTCAATAGGACCCTGTTCAATATCCGTTCCTCCGGTTTTCCCCGGCACAATTCCAGAAGCTTTTGAATGTCCTTAGGTGTGGGTTTGCCTCGTTTGCGGGGCAGGCGGTATCCCAGACTTAAGAGAAAAGGGTCTAGTGCCTCAAGGGCGTCTTGTTCTGGCTCTTCATGTACTCGATAGAGGAGGGGGAAACCTCGTTGTGTGAGGTGGCGCGCCACGGCCTCATTGGCTGTGATCATAAACTCCTCGATGATCCGGTGCGCAATATTGCGTTCTGCACGCACGATATTCTCCGGTATGCCATGGAGGTCCAGGATGATCTCGGCTTCGGGGAGGTCGAAGTCTAGATTCCCTCGCACCCTTCGGTTCTCTAGGAGGATCAATGCCAGTTCCTCCATGAGGTGCAACTGATCGAGTAGATCCTTGCAGTTTCCCCTCTCTTGGGGATCTTTGTCCACTAGAACGCGGGCTACCTGTGTATAGGTCAAGCGTTTGCGGCTGCGAATTATCGCGGAGAAGAAGTTGGCTTGTACCACATCACCCTTCGAGTTGATTTCTAGCAGCGCCGTTTTGGTCAGGCGGTCCACATCCGGATTGAGGCTGCAAATCCCATTGGAGAGTGCTTTGGGCAGCATCGGGATGGCCCGGTCTGGGAAGTAGACGCTGGTCCCTCTCTCATAAGCATCTTGATCCAGAGGAGTTCCTGGCTTTATATAATAGGCCACGTCGGCAATGGAAACATAGAGATGATAAAGGTCGTTTTTCTTTTGCACGCTGACCGAGTCATCGAAATCTCGCGCCTGTTCCCCGTCAATGGTTACCGTCGGCAACCAGCGTAGATCGGTACAGGAGACAATCGCGTCGGGATCAATCGTACGTGGGCATGCGTCGGCCTGTCTTTGTGCCTCGGGTGAAAAAGCGGAGGGTAAACCGTAGCGGAAAATGATGGCTTCGGACTGTACCTCAGGGTTGTCCGGGTTGCCCAGAAGCTCAACGAACTTTGCCTCCGGGCGATGAAGGGCCGTGCCGTAGCGCACGATTTCCGCGGCAATGACCTGACCTTCTTCCATGGCCGACCTTTCTCCTGTGAGCTCGAGAGGGCGACCGACCCTTGGATCCATGGGAACGATAAATCCCTTGCCGTACTGGGACTGGTAAGTGCCCACCAGCTTCCGTTGCCCACGCTCTAGAACCTGAATAATGTGGGCTTCAGTTCCGCGTCTTTTCCTTTTCTCGATCCGGACTGTAACGCGATCGCCATGCATGACGCGACGCATCTCACGGCGGTTGAGGTAGACGTCCTCCATCCCCCTTTCTTCCATGATGAGAAATCCGAAACCGTCTGGATGGCCCTGGACCCTTCCCACCAGGATGTTTTGGCCCCTAGGGAGGGCGTATTGGTTTTTCTTGAACCGTACGAGGACTCCCTCCTTGGTCAATTCTCTGAGCGCTGAAAAGACCTCTGCGGTCCCTTCGTCCGATGAGCCTGTCGCTTTGTGTATCTCCTTTAGGCTAAAGCGGTGCCGTGGCTTGGATGAAATGAAGGTAAGAATTTTCTGTTTAATGGTCGTTAGGACCGAATCCATCAGATGGGGGTTTCTTCTGTGACCAGTTCTCTGAGGAGCCAGTCCTCTCCGATGTCCGGGGGTCGAGGAATCTCCGTAAGGGACACTTCCTGCTGGAGGGAGGCCAAGATGGAAAGGGTGGTTTGCATAAAGTCTTCGACCACTAGCAGGTCAACAATAGCCCTTTTCTGATCCACAGTCCGAACGATGCCCACCCCTTCGTAAGATTCGATGACGAATTTGAGGTACGCAATGTCTTTGGGCATGATCTCAAGGAAGATTTCGTGGAGGTTCATCGGTATAAGTCATTTTCAGACGTCAGCTAAACATAAGGCACTCCAAGTTTAAATAACATTACAAATTCGAAACTTGAAATCCGAAATTCGCAACAAATCCAAATGATCAAAAAACATAAAACTCCAAACAATTTCGTTTTGGATTTGAGTGTTTTGGTTTGTTTAACATTGTATCGGTAAGAATCTAGGCTAAATGCTACGGGTTGATCCTATTTCCCTAGGAGTTGCTCGAGGCCCTTTCTGATCCAGTTGTGGTCCGATTTTTTCCCTCCCATGGTTTCTGCCTCGCCTGTTTGCAACAGACCTCTTTGAATCAGTTCTGCCAGCCGCTTGATATCGGGTTTGGGCTGGACACGGGGGAGTTTTCCTGCAAGGCGAAAGGGCACTCCCAACCTCCCTTGGCTGTCCACCAGATGGCGGACGTTTTTATGTTTTCGCATGAGTTGGTGGGTGAGGGAAGGAGACAGGGCCAGTGTGGCGTTCCATTGCATAGAGCTATCAAGACCAACCCAGCCCTGCGCGTGAATTAAATAGTCTGGGGTCGCCATGAGAAGATCCTTGGTACCGATCCGGCCCTCGTTTACGGTGAACGTGGCCTCCAATGTGTCAAAGGGAGTGTCCCGTCTCTCAAAGATCCTTGCATACCGAGGAGAGAGATTTGATGAAATCAGATTCCCAATTCCCGGTAAACCGGTGACTCGGGTCAGGACTCGCTTGACCAAATTGAGGTCCTTGAGTGCCCCCTTTATGATCTCGGCATGGCCTTGTCCCTGTAGAGTACGCTTGACGCTTTCCCAGTTCTTTCCCGATCCTTCCAGCTTTGCTTCGAGGTTTAGTGACCCCTGCACACCGTCTCCAAACTCAGGGGACACGCGGGGCAGCAATTCCTTCAGGTCCATGCCTCTGATGTGAGAAGTGAAAGTGAAGTTAGGTTTTTGCCCATTTCCCCTTTCCCATGTCCCACTTCCTTTGAAGCTTCCGCCAAGAGCTTGGAAGGTGAGATCCTTCACTCCCAGCTTGTCAGGGCGCCATGCAATTACTCCGTTTAGGTTTTGGTAAGACAGCTCCTGTAGGAGGCCCTCACCCAGACTGATTTCAGCTTCAACGGATGGGGTGCCGTTCTTTATCTGAAATTCTCCTTCGCTGGTAAAATCCTTCATCCAGTCGGATTTGTACTCTGGGAGGTTGGTGAGATCCACGAGATTGAGCTTGGGAGAGCGTAGACGGTAACGGAGGGTGGGGTTTGTAAGATTATCAAGGATACCCTGAATCGTGAAGTCGGAGGATCCTAAACGTAGCTGTAACTTTTCTACCTCAGCCTCCTTTCCCGTAAAGATAATTTGCCCGGTAATTTTCTCCATGCGCCGCTCGCTTTTCTTATCGCTGATTCGCAGATCATCAAGGGTCAGGAAACCACGGACATCCATGTCGTTTCCTTGAGGAGAAAACATCTTCTTGATGGAGAGATTGAACCCTACTTCTCCAGCGAGGTCATAGGAAGAGCCTGGGAGCAAAAGCTTTTCCCAACCCGCGAGGTCCACCGCATCGGTCCGAATTCGGAGCCGGAGAAGCCGCTCTGGGGATTCTTCTAAGGAGCCGGCAAAATCTAGGTTGAGGTTATAGATGGATAGGTTCGACGGGTCCAGGGATAACTGGTTGTTCTTCCGTGCAATCCGAACCTGCATCTTGGCCGGGACCCCTTTCGGTTTCTTGAACCATGCCCCGTATCCGATCTCGCTGTCGTCAGCCTTGATCAAGATGTTGACCTTGAAGTCTTGTAAAGTCCCCTCGACTTCGCCGACGATGCCAAGGGGGCCTTGGGAAGTGAGTTGGGTTGGCAGGAAGCCTTCCAATAAGGGGATCTTTTTCAGTCGCTCTAAAGTCACGGGCTCAAGGACGAGTTTTCCTTTGATCTTCGTATTGTGGTTCAAATCACCATTGGACAGGTCCACATCTGCCGTTAGCTGTAGGTTGTTAGTCAGGGAGCCAAAGACTGCACCCTCGAGGGTCAGTCCTGTGATGTGGGGTTGCCGGACGGTGCCCAGGACTTTTGTCCTGATGGTCAGGGGGCCCGAGATGTCCAAGTAGGATGGGATTTTATCATTGAGGAACGGAACGGCGCTGGTCAATTGGGGGACGAGCAAAGAATCGATGCCCATCTGGAGGTCTAAGTGGTATTCGGTCCATTCCTTGACGGATGTCAGGGGTCCCACCCATCCCTCGAGAGTGACGTTTTGCGCATCCCCATCCAGCAAATTGGCCTTCAGTTTAATCTTAGCAACTTGCGTGAGGGTGAGGGCATCCAGATCCAGGTCCAGGTTGTGTAATCGAATTTCCACTGGTTCCTTTAAGGATCGATCCACGTAGTGGATCTTCCCTTGCCTCACCTCCACCCCAGATACGGAAAAATCTACTGTGGGTTTTTCCTTGGCAACTCGAGGTCCTTGTGTGCCTCTGGGACGCTTCTTCGGTGCCCCCAGGGCAAAGAGGTTAAATTCCCCTTTCTCGTTCCTGATGATTTGGATTTCGGGCTCAAGCAGGATGAATTTTTTAATCTCTATATTTCCGAACAGCAGCGGCAACCACCGGACCTGCATCTTGACCTCTTTGGTCTGAATCAGCGGGGTCGCCGCAAAGCGTGGGTCGTCTGCTATGCGGAGGTTCTTGGCTATCAGTCCTAGACCGCTCCACAGATCGAGGCGGACTTTATCAAAGGTGATGGACCTCCCGAGGGCTTGCTGGATCTCTTCACGAATACCTTCTCGATTTCTGTCTACGAGGGTGTTGAGAGACACGATGAGGAGACCTACGAAGAGAACAAATGCCAAGAAGAAAAAAGCGAGAGCCTTGCGCGACTTTTGTTTCATTTTGTTCCTTGAAGCCGAAGACCCTTTTAATTCATTCTTTCCACGATGGTGGTAATCCCTTGCCCTACACCGATGCACATGGTCGCGAGACCGTACCGGTACCCGCGCCGTTTCATCTCATGAATTAAAGTCGTCATGATACGCGCCCCACTGCAGCCCAATGGATGACCCAGGGCGATGGCGCCCCCGTTCACGTTGACCTTGTTCGGGTCCATGTCCAATTCTCGAATGCACGCGATGGATTGTGAGGAGAAGGCCTCGTTGAGCTCGATCAAGTCCACTTGATCCATGGTGAGGTGAGCCCGTTTGAGGGCCTTTTGGCTAGCAGGCACAGGACCGATACCAAAGTAGGAGGGATCCACACCCGCGACTGCCGACGCGACAATTCGGGCCAACGGCTTCAGGCGTAGTGATTTTGCCTTTTCTTCAGTGGTCATGAGGAGCATGGC
>Ga0114947_10000053_pt1 | contig 28733 bp, 23 predicted proteins | sample CR02metaG_FD_99656 | JGI IMG/M metagenome (GOLD analysis project Ga0114947, IMG submission 99656) | Deep subsurface microbial communities from Mariana Trench to uncover new lineages of life (NeLLi) - CR02 metaG | ecosystem: Environmental > Aquatic > Marine > Ocean trench > Sediment ...
ACATCCGGGGCCCCGATGGTGATTATCACCTCGGAAAGTTGATCCCTTACAAAGGGATCGCACGGGTTGAAGAACTCCGCGACCAGTTCTTTCAGCTCTACGGGGCCGATATCGTTCTTGGCGGCCTTTGAGCTGGTGAGGAACTCCTTGAGGGCGGAAAGGCAGACATCCAGCCGGTTCTGAAGCATTTCGCAGCACAGTAGCGTGCTCTGCATCAGTGTATCGTTGGACTTCAGTGTTCCGCTTGCATCATTCTTACGCAGCAACGCTGCGATATCATCCACCAAGCGCAAATTTTGAGCCGACACCTGGTCGCTCAGAAGGTCTCGGGCGGCTGGAATTGGGTCGATCGTGGCCACGGGTGCATCTCGAATCAAATCATCTCGGTACTTATCGGCACGGGGCGAGGGAAACCAAAGGGTATTCGCCCCGGCAGCCTCCCGTTTCGGAGTATTCCGCGGCTCGAACGGCCAGCAGAGTCCAGGTTCGGTGCCCGGTCTGAGCACCGGTAGACACTTTTCGGGTGGCCCTGGCCGTCCTCCCGGTGTTGAGAAAGCGAGCCGATGCAGGGCCTATGGCCGCGGATTCCGGTTAACATCACGACCAATCGGCGGCCAGCCGGTGAATCGAGCGCATCAGTATGAAAAACGGGGAACTCCGGATTGCCGTCATCAAGGGTGACGGCATCGGCGTGGACGTCACCAATGCTACCCTCGCCGTCATCGCTGCAGCCGAACGGCGGATCGGCGGCTTGTCTCTTGGCTACGAATTTCTCGACGCCGGCGCCGCCTGCTTTCGGCAAACCGGACGCGATATGGCGCCGGCTGCGGAGCAAGCGGCGGCCGCCGCCGATGCAATACTTCTGGGCGCCATCGGGCTTCCCAGCGTGCGTCACGAGGATGGCACGGAGATCGCACCCGCACCTGCGTCTCAGGGAGAGATTGCAGTTCTACGCCGGCGTACGGCCCATCAAGGCCTACCCGAACGCGCCGCGGCGTCTCGCCGACGAGCGGGCCGCGCACATCGATCTGGTGATTCTGCGTGAATCCACCGAGGGACTCTTTTATTCCGCAGCGGTCCACCATCGCAGCCAGATCATCGGTGACCACGAGGTACGCGAAACACTGCGAATTACCCGCTCCACTACCGAGAAGTTACACGACTTCGCGTTTCGTCTCGCCGAGAGGCGCAAGGCGTGCGGTGGCAAAGGACGTGTGACCTGTGTAGACAAGGCCAACGTGTTTCACTCCATGGCCTTTTTTCGAAAGATCTTCGACGAGCGTGCCGCACGATTCCCGGGAGTGGAACGTTCTTATAACTATGTCGACGCCCAGGCACTCGACCTGATTCGCAGGCCCTGGGATTTCGACGTGCTGGTCATGGAGAATATGTTCGGCGATATTCTTTCCGACCTGGCGGGTGGTCTCGTCGGTGGCATGGGGATGGCCGCCTGTGCGGAAATCGGCGACGCCCACGGGTTGTTCCAGCCCGCCCACGGTAGCGCCCCCGACATCCATGGGCCAGGACAAGGCGAACCCGCTGGCGGCGATTCTGAGCGGCGCGCTGATGCTCGATTATCTGGCCGAGCGTTACGCACTGGAGGCGCACGCGAACGCGGCGCGCATGATCGAAACGGCGATCCAGAATGGCTTCGAAGCCAAGCGGCTTCGCCCAGTGGAGTTCGGCGGTGATCAGGGCACCGCCGAGCTTACCAGGGAGGTAATCGCTCTGGTGGAAGAAGACCGCGCATAGCGGGGTAGAAGGCGACCGCACGGTACGTGCAGCCGCCTTCTCGATGGTAGCTCCGTCGTTAGTCGACCAGCTTTACGCTGTCGGCGGACGTTTTCCCGTTGTTGCCGGGGACAAGCTCGTACTCGATCTTCTGGCCTTCGTTCAGCGAGCTGATGCCGGCGCGCTCGAGGGCGGAAATATGAATGAATACGTCCTTGCTGCCGTCGCTGGGCTCGACGAAGCCATAGCCTTTGCTGGGGTTAAACCACTTTACAGTTCCTACAGACATTCTGTTCTCCACAGTGTTGGTATCAAACTCGCCTGTCCGGTGATGGCGGACTCGGCAGGGGTGTTTGCAGCGGCCGCGCCGCATAGCGGTGCGGTGCTGGATCTCCGGTTATCTCGGGAAGGCAAAGGGATCTCGTCGTGATGGGCCGACCGGGCAAGCCCGGGGCGGTCCTGGCAGAGCTTCATATTTGAATTCGGGGATAATCGAGAGGGATTTGCTGCGAGCGCCGAACGTACAAAACCAATCACGTCGTCCGACTAGCTGAACGGTACCGGAATCGAAAGCAAAATGGAAGCGTTTCAGGCCCCGCGGGCGCTGACCGGATCGGCCGTCAGTCGACCAGGCGCCGGGCAGTGCCGTCGGTCGCGCTGTCATCCGCCGCGGTATCGGCCGGGCGGTCATCGTCTTGCGCCTCCGGAGCCTGCTTTCCCGCTTTGGCGGCGAGCTTGGCCTGGCGTTTCGCCTCGCGCTTTTCGGCCTTGGCCTTGGCTTTGGCGTTTCGTTCGAATGCGTAGTTTGGCTTTCGTGCCATCGTTATTTCCTCAGTGTCGATTCGGCATTCGTCTCACCAGTGCACCGCAGCAAAAGTGCACTGACTGGCGGACGAGCCCCGGGTCCGTTATCGCTCACGCTACCCGGTAGGATGTCGTCTGTTAGCCGCTGGTTGGCGCCGCCGGCGTCCAGCCCCACGCGGCGATACGGTGTGGCCCATGTCGTTCGGCCGGCGCTGATTGGCGCCCCGACCCTGTGAGATCGGCTTCGGGCGTGCATTCGGATCCGGCTCGAAGCCGGCGAGTTCGCGGGCGGGCAGCCGCCGCCCCAACAGCTTCTCGATGTCGCGCAGCAGGCGCGCCTCATCCACGCACACCAGAGAGACCGCCTCTCCGCTGGCGCCAGCACGCCCGGTTCGCCCGATGCGATGTACGTAGTCTTCGGCCACGTTGGGCAGCTCGAAGTTGACCACGTGAGGAAGGCTGTCGATGTCGAGCCCTCGCGCGGCGATGTCGGTGGCCACCAGCACGCGCACGCCGCCCTGCTTGAAACTTGCCAGCGCCCGCACCCGCGCGCTCTGGCTCTTGTTGCCGTGCATCGCCACAGCCGTCACGTGTGCGCGCGCTAGCTTCTGCACGAGCTTATTGGCACCGTGCTTCGTGCGTGTGAATACCAGCACCTGCTCCCAGCCACCGCGATGGATGAGCTCTACGAGCAGGGCCGTCTTGCGGTCTCGATCGACGCGGTAAACGATCTGCTCGACCTTCTCCGCGGGGCTGTTTCGGCGCGCGACTTCGATGCGGCGCGGACGATTCAGCAGCCGATCGGCGAGCGTCTTGATAGAGTCGGAGAATGTCGCGCTGAAAAGCAGATTCTGCCGCCGCCGGGGCAACAGGGCCATCAGGCGCTTGATGTCGTGGATGAAGCCCATGTCGAGCATGCGGTCCGCCTCGTCCAGCACCAGTATTTCGACCTGACCGAGGTCGATGGTCTTGCGCGCCACGTGGTCGAGCAGCCGTCCGGGTGTCGCCACCACGATGTCGCGGCCGGCGCGCAGGGCATCGAGCTGGGGGCCCATGCCGACGCCGCCGAAGATTGTCGTGCTGCGAATCGGCACGTGTGCTCCGTAGGTGCGAAAGCTCTCACCCACCTGGAGCGCGAGCTCGCGCGTCGGAACCAGAATCAGCCCCCGGACGGGACGGAATCCCGAGCGTGGTGAAGGCGTCGCGGCCAGGCGCTGGAGCAGGGGCAATGCGAAGCCCGCCGTCTTTCCGGTGCCTGTCTGGGCGGCTGCCAGTAGATCTTCGCCCGCGAGAATGGCCGGGATGGCCTCACGCTGCACGGGGGTGGGGGTGTCGTAACTCTGTTCGCGTATGGCACGCAACAGCTCGGGTCTGAGGCCAAGGGAATCGAATGTCAGCGAACTTACTCCTGGTAACAGGGCAGAATCTGCCTGTACCGGTTCAGGCGTTATGGGTCGAAAATCGGGGATAGCCTTGGAGGGTATGCGCCGAGTGTGGGCTGACCTGAACCGGTTCGCCAGCCGCGACGCGCGAGGCTACACCATTTCCACGGGAAATGCACCCTGGAAAGTGCCCGAAGCATCGATTTCCCACGTTTCGGCGTGACCACGCATCCTCCTTCTGACGACGCATCTGTAAATACGCGCCGGCTACGGCTATGTGCCCTATCGCTCGCTGAAAAGCGTCATCGAGAACGGTAAGACTGCCTACTGCTTCATGCTAGACTCGCCGCTCTCCGTCCTACGGGCCGAAAGATTTGTGATGCCCGAGATCGCGGTCCAAGACTATCCCATTAAGACCTCCGAGCAGGAGGTGGCCAGGCTGCGTATGCAGTCCGACCTGTTCCGTGCAGATACGGAGTCAATGCTTGACCGCATCGGCGTCGGGCTCGAGTGGCGTTGCCTCGATCTTTGCTGTGGTGTGGGAGGCATCACCGACTTATTGAGCCGCCGGGTCGGAACCGATGGGTCGGTGATCGGGGCCGATGTGGATTCCGCCAAACTCACCGTGGCCGGTGATTGGGCGTGCGCCAACGGATTGGGAAACGTCCGATTCGAGCAGACGGATGCCTTCGCGACCGGGTTTCCCGAGGCTTCCTTCGATTTGGTTCACTCTCGGTTCGCGCTGAGCGTCATTCCTGACGGCACGGGAATTCTCGACCACATGTTGACCCTGGTCCGTCCGGGCGGGATCGTTTTCGTCGAGGAAGCCAATGTCCAGACGATGGAATGCACGCCCACGGAACCGGTTTGGGATAGAGCGCTGGCGTTGATGGTAGACACCTTCGCTAAAATTGGAGCCGATGTCTATCTCGGCCCGAAGCTGTACGGAATGTTCCGCACCATTGGCCTGACGGAATTGCGCGTCCGGGCGTGCCTGCACGCCCTCAGGGCAGGCGATCCGATGATGATGCATCTGGCCGGGCACCGTCGAAGGCATGCGCGATGCCATATTGTCCATGGGAACGGTGACCGCTGTCGAACTGGACCATATCGTAGAACGCTTGCGCGAGCACTTATTGAGACCCGATACGCTCACGATCTCTTACTCCATGGTCCAGGTCGTGGGGAGAGTGCCCGAACGAGGTCTGTCACGCTCGTCGATGCGCCGCGCCGGCGGATTGGTCTGAGTGACTGGTGGCCAGGGGCGGAATCGAACCACCGACACGCGGATTTTCAGTCTCCGCGTGGTTGCTATATCAATCAACCGGTTAGCGCGGGATTGTCTAATAAAGCCCCTTTGTTTAGGTGTATTTCAATCAATTACTTAGCGGTTTGATACTGGGATTATTAGACAAGAAAGCCCCCTCCCGACATCGCGCCGGACATCACGGGTCAAGACAAGGCAAACCCTCTGGCGGCGATCCTGAGCGGCCTGTTTATGAAGCAGGCAGTCGGCGAACAGCGCCGAGCAGTCCCCGCGAATGAGTAATGCTCGCTGAGGCTGGTATACCTACCATTGCTCCCAATGAACCACGTCCGCCAAGGATCGGCGGCCGTCTTTCTTCGGGGGGCGGGGCCGGCTGTCGGCGGCAGCCGGATAGCCGAAGGCGATCACGATGGACAGGTGCAGATTCGTGGGATATCGCAGTAACGCTCGCGCTCTATCCGGCTCGTAGATCAAACCGAGACAAGACACGACACCGAGGTCCCAGGCGGCCAGCTGCATGTGGGCGCCCGCCTGACCGGCGTCGAACATGATGGTCTCCCGTTCTTGGGGAGGCGGCGTGAGGATTGCCACGGCCATGGCGGCTCCCGCGACGTGTCCGGTGTAGGGACCGGATTTGGCCAGGGCACGCAAAGAGGATCTGTCACGGACGGCAACGAAATGCCAGGGTTGTTGATTTCTGGCTGATTGAGCCCTTCGTCCCGCGTGCAGAATGGCTCTTGCAACGTCGTCCGGCAGGGAATCGCCTGAGTACTCGCGCACCGCCCGTTTGGTGCGAATGGCCTCGATCACGTTCATACCTTACTCTCTCCCCTCGGCCGACAGGAGCATCGCTGCATCGTAGCTTGATTTCGGATACCGGTCAGCAGCGAGTCGAGAGGTAACAAGATGGCACCGACCATGACTCACCTAGCGATGCACGTGAAAGATCTGTCAGCGTGTATAGACTTCTGACTACGAAAGGTACTGCGCCATGTACATCGCGCACGACAGGGACACCGACGGTCACAGAGTCGTTTGGCCGGTAGATGAAGAGTCGCGAGCGGGAATTCATCCTCGTACTGATGCCGTGCGGGCCGGGGGACGCGACCAACAGACGAACGACTACAGCCATCTCGGGGCCGCATTGGAGAGCCGGGAAGCCGTGGACGCTCTCGCCGAGAAAGCTCGCGCCGATGGGATGCTCGTCTGGGAACCTGTCGACGAGCCGTATCCGGTGGGCTACTACTGCGGGGTCAGAGATCCAGACGGAATCTTGCTTCTCGGCGCGCGGGTTCTTCGTCCATACGCCCTGCGGGCCGCGGAAATCAGGAATGCCCGATTCGGTGGAAATACCGGCGCCCGTGAGCATCACGACTCTCGCTGCCCGATCCACCCAGCTTCGTACCAGTTCGTTTTCCATGTCCGCTTTATATTACATGCGAAAGACCGATACGGAATTATCCGTTCCGGATTCTATGTGGGACCCATGTCGCGTTCGAAGATCTGCCGGGCAGTTCCAGCAAACGCTTACAACGTTATGCAGGCCTGACCGCCGATGCTGCACTATCACCCTGTTCCAACATCAACAGGTTCCTGATGAATATCCAGTGCCATGCAAGACCCGCCAATACCGCAACGTGAAATAACTCGTGCGGCCCGATCACACCAGCAATAACGATGGGTAAGCGTAAGAACTCCAGGGTCGCACCGACTGTATAGGCCAGCGCCCCAAACACCAGAGGCCTAATGATGGAAAAGCCGTGAAGTCGATGCGTCATATACGCCGAAAAAATGCCTAGCCAACCGAGCCCAAGGTAACCCATCAGCCCCACCCATTCAGCCAGTTCATTAAAGAAAATGGATTTCACGGTGATGCCGGCAATAGCCAGTGACCAGATGAGTATCAAGAAACCCCAGCGCCAAAAGCCTGTGAATAAAATGGCATGTGCGGGCGTAAAGGTACCGGCGATTAAGGCAAAGACGCCGGCATGATCCAGGCGTTGCAAAACAGCGCGGCTAACACCTTCCAGTTCCAACAAATGGTAGACACCGCTCATGGATAACAAAAAAACACCCGAGAGCACAAAAACACTGACTGCTATGACCCAACCAAAATGGCTGCGGGCCATGTAAATCAATCTAATGCCATAGACAAAAAAAACGAACGCACCCAGTAAATGGCTTATCGAGCTAAACGGCTCACTAAAACCGGGTATCGAAATCGTATTCATAGTGACGCCTTCGGCAACGTGCCGCCATTAATAGCGCCGCCATTAACAGTTTGGCGAAAAAAGCGCAGCGCGTGGCCCGAGTGAAAAGATCCGCGCAATTCTTGCGCATGTCTATTCTGCTGTGAAAGCCTCACTGCTATCGCTTCATCAATTTTGTATTCGATCGCGCTTCATGGCTTCAACGACCGATAGAGAAACGGCAGGCTGACGTCCATCCGGTAATCAACGTCGGAATGGTTGTCGTCGAATTCCTCATAGGTGTGGCGGATGCCGGCCGCGGCGAGGCGCTTCGACAGGATGCGGGTGCCGTAATGGATCTGGTACTGGTCGCGCCAACCGCAGTCGATGTAGATGCCACGCAGCGTTTTGAGATTGGCGCGATATTGCGCTACGAGATTGATCGGATCGTGGTTGCGCCACTTGTTCCAGCGTCTCTCGATCACTTCACCCGATTCCATGTTGAACGGCACGCGAAATCCGAGTGGCGCCCTGCGGTCGGGATCGTAGGTAGCGGCCATGCAGATGTTCATCAGGCAGTGGCTTTCTGCCATGGAGAGTTTTTCCTTCTTCCAGACATTCGCTAGAAATCGTTTGATGCGCCCGTCGTCGATACCTTCAGCGAGCCCTTTGCGGCCGGACTCGGCGCGCACGTCAAATTTTCCGGGTCGCCGTTTGGGCACTCTGTACCTGGCCAGTTCATTCAGCGTATTCGGCCAGTCGGCCCAGTAGATGAAATCGAAACAAGCGTCGCCCGAGTGATTGGCGATCGCACCCCAGTATTTCGCGTACTTCATGCCGTGGATAATGGCGCCGTAACCGCCGGACGATTTGCCGAAACAGCCGCGATGCTCGCGGCTTGCCAGCGTTCGGAATTCACGGTCCACGAACGGAACGATCTCGCGCGTCAGATAGTCCGCGTAATTGCCGATCGCGGAGGAATTCACATACTGGTTGCCGCCGAGCGCCGTAAAGCAATCAGGAAAGACAATGATCGCCGGCCCCATCTTCTGCTCATGAATCAGCCGTGCAGCACGCTCCGGCACGTTGTCACCGAACGGTTTCCAGTTGGTATGCGACAGTCCCGAGCCGGTGAAGCCAGCCAGGTCGTATAGCACCGGAAAGCGCCGTTTCCCCGATGCATCGTATTGCGGCGGCAGCCATACACCGAGCTTGCGCACATGCGGATCGCGCAGCGGGTTGTCCTTCAGAATCCTGGACGTATGTTCAGGCACGACCAGCGTGCCGGCGGAACCTTTGAAGCGTTTAAGAGCCATTGAAATTCGCTCGTCTGGTGAGATCGACCGATTGTGGCACGGCAGCAATCACCTGGTCGATCGACGAACGAGGCTGTCAGGAGGAGAAATGCATTGGGCGTCGACTGGGCGCGCTGAATCGGACGGTCATTTGCCGCATCTGGATATTCAATCGACGACCGATCGAGAATACAAAGGGTAGCGACAGTTTGGTATTCCCGCGGGAAGTTTCTCCAGGGCCCGTACCAGTCACTAAACGATCTGACAGGCTTTCTACCGTGCTGATCCGGTACCGCGTTGGTTGTCCCGCTTGTCGCTCCCCTGTGGTTTCTCTTGCAGGGGTAAAGAAACCGGGGAGCAATACGCTAGTGTAGTGCTTCATTGTTCACGGAATTTATGCTGGATGATCGAACGTGCGTTTGAATGAACAAAAGTGGCAAAATTCGCCTCAGACGAGGCGCAAACCGCAGCGAGGTTGGACACCTCGCAGGATTTGTAAAGACGCGAGATTTGTAACGAAGTGTGAGGTCGGCGGATAGTAAGTTTAAACACCCAATTTGCCCATCGGCCCCAGTATCTGGGCTCGGCGACAGAGTGTTTGTTAACGAAACGGTAACCTACGAGGACGAGCCAGAAGAAGAAGAGCCGCAAGCTATTGATTACTTGGTGGCCAGGGGCGGAATCGAACCACCGACACGCGGATTTTCAGTCCACTGCTCTACCGACTGAGCTACCTGGCCGTGGATGGGGTAGGCAGACAAGGGCCGGTATTTAATCCGCCGGCGTCTGGGTAGTCAAGCCAGGCGCCCATTCAGCTCTCGTCCGTGGGCACATAGCCCGCCGGCTGGTCGCTGCCTGCGCCGAAGAAGTGCTTTTCCATCTGCTCTTCCAGGTACTTGCGATGCTCGGGATTCACAGGACTGAGGTGCTGCTCGTTGATGAGCATGGTCTGCAGCGCAAGCCACTGCTGCCAGGCTTCCTTGGAGACCTGCGAGAAGATGCGCTGGCCGAGCTCGCCGGGATAGGGGGCGAAGTCGAGCCCCTCGGCCTCCTTGTCGAGCTTGATGCAGTGGACGGTTCTCGGCATTGCAGGAACTCTCCGTTTGCGGCGCCTTCACTGTAGCAGCGAGCCTAATCTACCAGGGATTGCAGCTCGCCGAGTAGCCGTGTCACCGGGGCCGCGAGGCCGAGGCGCTCGGCGCTGTCGATCTGGTACCACTGCCGGTCGGCGCCGTCCTGCACCGCACTTACGGCGCCCGCATTGTCGATGCTCACCAAGGTGGGCTGGATGTCCAGACGAAAATGACTGAAGGTGTGGCGCAACGCATCGAGCTCCCTCACTGGCTGCACGGCGACGCCCAGATGTTCGCGGCACCAGGCGCCGATGTCGGTGCCGGGCTCGCACTCGGGGAAGCTCCACAGACCACCCCAGACACCGGCCGGCGGGCGCCGCTCGAGAAGCACGCGGCCGCGCGGATCCCGCACGATGACGAATACCGTGTGGCGCAGCGGCGTCGCCTTGCGTGGCTTGCGCTGGGGAAGCTCGGTTTCCCGCCCCTCTGCCAACGCCAGACAGTCGCCGTTCAATGGACAGTCCTGGCAGCGTGGTTGACTGCGGGTGCACACGGTGGCGCCCAGATCCATGAAGGCTTGGGTGTAGGCTGCCAGATCGTGGTCCGGGGCATGGGCCTCGGCGATGGCCCACAGGCGCCGGGCTACGCTGCTCGCGCCGGGCCAACCTTCGATGGCGTGGTAGCGGCACAGCACGCGTTTCACGTTGCCGTCGAGAATGGCGTGCCGATCGCCGAAGCTGAGCGCCAGAATGGCGGCGGCCGTGGATCGCCCGATGCCCGGCAACGCCATCAGAGCGTCCAGGCTTCTCGGCAATTCACCGCCATGGTCGCTGACCACCATCCTGGCGGCGCGGTGTAGATTGCGCGCCCGTGCGTAGTAACCGAGACCGCTCCAAATATGCAGCACCTCGTCCAGAGTCGCCGCCGCCAGCGCGTGGACGTCGGCAAAGCGTGCCATGAACTTCTCGAAATAGAGTATCACCGCCGATACCTGGGTCTGTTGCAGCATGATCTCGGAAATCCACACGGGGTAGGGGGCGGCCGGGTGTTGCCAGGGCAAATCCGTGCGCCCGTGGCTCCGGTACCACGCCAACAACCGCTCGCTGAGACTGGGAGGTATAGGCACCATTCACCGACTCCCGTCATCCACCGCCGAAGGTGAAACGAACATTTTTCATTTGCACGCCGTTCAGTGTCAGCTTCTGCACGCGCACCTCGCCGGCAAAGTCCAACGCGCGAATGGCATCGATGGACGCGTCCAGCCGCGTTGCATGCCCCGGTCCATCGCTGCGCGCAGGCGTCGACGGCAGATAGCGATCTGCATCGATGGTGTTCGCATGAAGGTCGAATCGTACTGCCGGCTTGTTGAAATCCCGCACACTCACCGAACCCGTGATGACGCTGTCGTCGATGGTCACACGCAGGTTGTTCGAGTGTACGATTTCCTTGTTCACATCCACCTCCAGATCGCCACGCAGTCTGACGGTGAGCTCACCATCTGGAAACGCGGCATCGGTCAGGCGGACACCCAGCCTTAAATTGCCGACTTGCCAGGAACCGTCCGCAGGCGCGGATTTCACTTCGGCGCGCAGCACCAGGGCACTGCGGCCGCGCAGGGCGAGACCCGCGCCCTCCATGTCGAGGTCGGCAACCAAATCGAAACGTACGTCGACTGCGTCGGAGTTCAGCGGGGATTCGGTAACGGCGAAGCTTCCGGCCAACGGTCGATCTTGGACCCGCAGGTCGAGTACCCCCTGCACCCCAGGCGGTGATGCGGCAGCACGCACCGTCATCGTCCCATCGATTTGCCAGTCACGTAGGCTGAGACGCATGTCGGTCGCCGTCAGCGACCGCGCAGGATGTGACAGACCCAAGTCCGCGATGAAACGAAACGCTAGCCGGTCACCGTCGACACTTCCGGCAATCTCCAGTTCCGGCGCAAAGATTTTCCGCTTTTTCAGATCCGCGTTCAGAGTCCCGCCCAATGCGAAAGCTACGTCGGAACCGGCCAACGCTTCTCCGCCCATCCTGCCACTGCCTTGCATTTTTTCGAACGTGTAGGTAGCGGCCCGCAAATCACCAGACAGGACGCCTTTCAGTACCAGATCCCCGTCGACGCCGAACAAGGAATATGCCGGAACTTTCAACGACAGCGCACTCTTCGTGAGGCGCCGCCGAAGAAAATCGAAATCCAGCGCGGTGCTGATCTCCACTGCAATCTGCCGGTTTTCGCTTGCCCATGCGCGCGCGGATACGCGCACGCTATCCAATGTCAGGCGCTGCTGCGCGAAATCCGCCGTGAGGCGGGTGCTGAGCGTGCCGTCGACCCGCATCCCGGCGACGGCGAGTCCGCGGAAAATGGTCGCGAGCTTCGGCACCATGAGGTTGCCGCCAGCCGCCGCCAGCCTGATGTCGCCCCTGGCCTCGATGGTCGCGCCGTTTTCCAGGAGTGTCGCCTGTAAGCGCACATCGTCGATGCCTTTGCCAATCCGGAACGCGCCCGTCTGCAGAGTGACCGCGGTAAGAGTCACCGTTTCGTTGCTGATCCGGTCACGCCAGTGGAGAGTCGCATCTCGTACGTTAAGCTCGCCCACCGCCATCGCCGCCAGCAGTGCCTCGGCGGCGCTCCCTTGTCGCGCGTTGGCGTCGTGCTCCGCCGTCACAGTCGTTTGCCAGTTGCCGCGTCCGTGCTGGTCACGTTCGAGATTCAACCTGAGACCGACCACGTCGACGGCGCCCGCTTCCACGCGCCCCGCGAGCAGCGGCAGTAGCTTCACCTCCACCATCAACCAAGGGAGCCTCGCGAGATCGGAGCTGCTGAATCCGGGTGGGTTGGCGAGCCGGATATGCGATGCCGTCAGGCGCAGGCCCGGGAACAGGCGCAGCCGCAAGTCGCCATCGATATGAAGTTCCTGGCCCGTGTGCTCCTTTACCAGCGCGATAATCCGGTGTTTGTACTGGTTGGAGTCGATCAGTGCCGTCGCGACGACGACGGCGACGAAAGCGAGCACAGTCGGCACACTGATAATCACGGCGAGCAACTTGAACCGGCGCTTCATAGCAGGGCTGAGCGCGAGCGAATCAGATCTCGTACTCGCTGGCCCGGCGGGCGTCCCCACGCACCTTGTCGGCGGGATAGCGTTCCTCGTTGATAGCCATTTTGTCCCGAGCCGCGGTCAACAAATCAATATCGAGCTTATCGGCAATACGCACCAGATATATCAGCACGTCGGCAAGCTCGAGTCGCACGGCAGACTTTTTCTCGCCTGTCAGTGCCGCGCTCTGCGCCGCGGTCAGCCATTGAAAGTGTTCGACCAGCTCCGCGCATTCGGCGATCAATGCCATGGCGAGATTCTTCGGCGCGTGGAACTGATCCCAGTCCCGCGCTGCGGCGAAGGCAGCCAGATCCCGCCGCAATGATTCCAGGTCGTCGTTATCCATGATGCCGAATTGCTGCTCTCTCAGTCGGCTTGGTCCTGCAGTTGCTCGCGTGCGCGTTGCACGGCCTTGCGCACCTGGGCCGGTGCCGTGCCGCCGATATGATCGCGCGCAGCCACGGATCCCTCGACCGACAGCACATCGAACACGTCTGCTTCGATGACCGCCGAGAAATCTTTCAGCTCATCCAGGGAAAGCTCGGTGAGATCGCGATCACTGTCGATACACAGGCGCACCGCGCGTCCCACCACCTCGTGGGCATCGCGAAAGGGCGTGCCCTTGCGCACCAGGTAATCGGCCAGATCCGTGGCCGTGCTGTAGCCCCGTCGAGCGGCCTCGCGCATGGTGTCGCGTTTTACGGTAAGCGTCGGCAACATCCCGGCAAACACCGCGAGACTCGACTTGACCGTATCGATAGTGTCGAACAGCGGCTCCTTGTCTTCCTGATTGTCACGATTGAAAGACAGCGGCTGACCCTTCATCATCACCAGCAAGGTGTTCAAGTGGCCGATGACGCGCGCGCTCTTGCCGCGCACCAGCTCTGCAACATCCGGATTCTTCTTCTGCGGCATGATCGACGAGCCCGTGCAGTAGGCGTCCCCCAGGTCGATGAAGTCGAATTGCGCCGACATCCAGAGAATCAATTCCTCGCTCATGCGTGACAAGTGCACCATGAGCAATGCGGCGGCGGCGATGAACTCGATACAAAAATCGCGATCGCTGACCGCATCCATGGAGTTTTCACACGGTGCTTCGAAGCCGAGCAGCTCGGCCGTCATCAGCCGGTCGATGGGATAGCTGGTGCCCGCGAGCGCTGCCGCTCCGAGGGGTGAGCGATTGACCCGGCGTCGGACCTCACCCAGACGTTCGGCGTCGCGTGTCAGCATTTCGAACCAGGCCATCATGTGGTGACCGAATGTCACCGGTTGCGCGGTCTGCATGTGGGTGAAGCCCGGCATCACCGTTTGGGCTTCGCGCTCTGCCAGATCCACGACGACGCCCCGAAGCGCCGTCAGCACCCCCATGACCGCATCGATTTCTTCACGCAGCAACAGACGCACGTCCGTTGCCACTTGATCGTTGCGGGAACGCCCGGTGTGCAGCTTCTTACCAGCCTGGCCGATGCGCTCGGTGAGTGCCGTCTCGATGTTCATGTGCACGTCTTCGAGCTGCGTCGACCAGCGAAAGCGTCCAGCCTCGATGTCGGCGCCGATGGCGCGCAGTCCTTCGACAATGGCGTCGCGCTCCTCGGTGCTGAGCACCCCCACGTGGCAGAGCATGGTGGCGTGGGCAATGGACCCGGCGATGTCATGGGGTGCGAGTCGCTGGTCGAAGCTCACCGATTCGGTGAACGCCTCCACCAAGGCGTCCATGGACTGCGTGAAGCGACCGGACCAGGGATTGGAGTCGACGCTATCGTCAATCATGGTTAATCATGGCTGCTCGGTCAGGCTCGTATTAATCGGGGTTGGCAGGCCACGTGGGCGACACTGGGAGCTTGGGAACGACGGCACATTCCGCGCCTCGCAGTATAACTATAATGGGTGGACCGGTGCACGCCGTGAGAATCCATGCAGGACCAAGTGGCCAAGTCTCCCGATGACGACCTTTTTCTGCCCGACTTCTGCGATATGGGTACTGTGCTCACCGTCGTGGTGGTGGGTGCGTTGCTGGCCTTCGTCCTGGTGCTTTCGCCGGTGGTCAGCACCAGCCACTGGTGGCGGGATCTGGCGCTCAACTCCCTTTTTATCCAGTGGGTGGCTCTGAGCAGCGCGGGGCTCCTGTGCACTGGCCGGCGTTGGCTTTCCATCCTCGGAAACACCGGCGCCGGCATCACGGCCTACGCACTGATCCTGCTGGTCAGCCTGTTATGCAGTGAGGCGGCCTACTGGCTGGTGGCACGACCCGTGATGGATGTGGAGCACTTCATCGCCCAGGCTGGCAACTCGGCGTACATTCCCAACCCGGTGCCCATGGGCACCATGTGGCATCTGGAGTTTCTGGCCAAGAACCTGGCCATCACCGCCATCGTAGCCGCGGTGGCGCTACGCTACTTCTACGTGCAGCATCAGTGGCGCTCGCAGGTGCAATCCGAAGCCAAGGCCCGCATCCAGGCGCTGCAGTCGCGGATCCGACCGCACTTCTTGTTCAACAGCATGAACACCATCGCCAGTCTCACGCGTACCTCGCCGGAGCTCGCCGAGCAGGTTACCGAAGATCTGGCGGATTTGTTTCGCGCAAGCCTTGGCGACGCGAGCGTTCCGGTCACCCTGGAACGCGAGATCGAAGTTTGCCGCCAGTATTTGCGCATAGAGGAACAGCGCCTCGGTGCGCGTGTGTCCACCGACTTCGAAGTGGACGATTTGCCCGCCGATGCCATTCTACCGGGCCTCATTCTGCAGCCGCTAGCCGAGAATGCCATCTATCACGGCATCGAACCGGCGGAGCACGGTGGCTTCGTCGCAATCAACGGCGCCGGCGACGGCAAGCGGATCGTCATCAGGATCACCAATTCGCTGCCAAACTCCGATGCCCGCAGCGATCGCCAGAGCAACCAGATGGCGCAAGCCAACGTCGAGCTGCGACTTCACGCCTTCTTTGGCGCGGACTCGAGCCTGGAGGTTTCCAGCGACCAAGGCGAGTACACCGTGGAGCTGCGTTTTCCCTATTGGAAGGAACGCTCATGAAGATCATCATCGTCGACGACGAACCGTTGGCGCGCTCACGGTTGCTCGCCATGATCACGGAACTCGATGCCGGTGACGTGATCGGCGAGGCGGACAACGGCGCCGACGCGCTGCGCCTGGTGGAGCAGTCGGCGCCGGACATCGTGTTGCTGGACATTCGCATGCCCGGGATGGATGGCATCGAGGTGGCACGGCACCTGGCTGCGACTCTGCGTCCGCCGGCGGTGATATTCACTACCGCCTACGACAGTCATGCGCTGGCGGCCATCGAGGCAAACGCGGTGGACTATCTGCTCAAGCCGATCCGCAAACCGCGCCTGCGGGCGGCGCTGGAGCGCGCCACCACACTGACCCGGGCGCAGCTCGCCGGGCTCGAGGCGGTGGCGCCGGAAGGTGACGGCGCCCGCGCCCGTACTCACATCAGCGCTACCCTGCACGGTAATCTGCAGCTTCTGCCCCTGGGGGAAATTCGTTTTTTCCGTGCCGAGCACAAATACGTAACGGCACGCCACCCGGGCGGGCAGCTCATTATCGAAGATCCCTTGAGCGCGCTGGAGGCGGAGTTCGAAGACCGCTTCCTGCGGGTGCACCGCAACGCCCTGGTGGCCAAGGCCCACGTGCGTGGTATCGAACGGGATGCCAGCGGCCATCAATTCGTGCGCCTGGATGGCATCGACGACCTGGTCGAGGTCAGCCGCCGGCAGGCGCCGGTCATTCGACGCATACTCAAGAGCCGCAGCACCGGCAGCGCATGAGCGCAGCGAATAAATGGGGACGAATAAATGGGGACAGATCTATTTAATCGCGGGGGCGGGAACCGCCCCCGCGATTAAATAGATCTGTCCCCATTTATTCGTCCCCATTTATTCGCTGCGCTCAGCCCAACCTATTCTTCCTCACAAATTACACGACAGGAACCTGGCAAGCTGTTGTTATACAAACTCTTTGAATCCGCGGAAGTTGCGAGGATAGTCTAGTATTTCGCTCATCACTCCATTCACCGGGGATGCCACCTACCGGGGTGTAGATGGCGCCCGGCAAGCGGTCTTCACCCATGTCCACTGGCCCCAGCGACTCCAGCCCCGCACCGGAACAACCGGATGTGGCGCTCGCGCGCGCCATCAGTCGGCGCATTGCCTGGCATCCGTGGCGGCTGTTGCTGCCGGCGATCTTGTTCACCCTGGCCATCGGCTCCTACCTCTATCAGGAACGCCGGGCCGGGGACGACGCGGATTATTTCGCACGCCTGGACCAGCAGGTGTTGCTCGCGTTGCAGGTGGCGCGCATGACCGCGCGCGCCGCCAGCGATCCGAATGTGTCTCTGGAGCTGTTGCGCCAACGACACCGCAATGCCCGGGCACTGCTGGAGAATCTCTACCCACCGCGCCCGCCCCTGGGTCTGTGGCCGGCACCTGCGGATATCGAGGCGCGCCTCTCACAATTGGACAAGGAGTGGGCGCACCTGGGAAGTGAGCTCGAAGCGATCGCAGCCAGACAAACCACCCACGAGGAGTTGGAACGTGCGCTCATGCGTTTTCAGGGCGTTGCCACCCGTATGCTCGTGACCAGCGACGACCTGGTGGTGGCCATGACCGCCGCCGAGGAGTCTCCTGAGCAGCTCAGGGTAGCGGCCCGTCAGCTGATGTTGATCCAGCGCATGATGGCCAACGGCGACCAGCTGATGCGTGGCGGCAAGGGCCGGCTTACCGCCGCCGATCGTTTCGGCCGCGACGCAGTGCTGTTCGGAAACGTGAACAACGGCCTGCTCAACGGCAGTCCGGAGCTCGGTATCGAAGCGGTCACCGACGAGGCCGCCCGTGACCTGTTGGTGAGCAGCGGCCACCTGTTCCGGGAAGCCAGCCGGCAGGTGCAGGAAATCGTCGGGCAATCGGTGGATCTCGCCCGCCTTCAGGCGGCGGTGGGCGATGCGGCCCGTGCCAGCGACGCCATCGTCGCCGCCACCCGCGAGGCCGAGCTGATGTACGCCGGCCACGTGGCAACGCGGCCGCTGCAACCCGCCCACACGCGCCTGTTGGCGGGCTTGGCTCTCGCGACGCTGCTGATTGCGGCGCTGCTGATGGCCGTCGATGCGCGCGCCCATCGGCGCAACGAAAGCCAGCGCCGCCTGGACGAATACCGACGCAATGAGCAGCTCGAGCAGGCGGCGGCCCTGGCCGGTTCCGATATGCGCCGGGTGGGCGACGAGCTGCGGCGTTCGATGGCGGAATTGGGCAGGATGGTGGAAGTGGAGACCGCCATGGAGCCCGGCGAGGACCCCGGCGAGGCCGTGGCTCGTGGGCTCAAGCGGGTGCTCACGGAGCTGCACATGCGCGTCGATGCCATTGTCACCGATGTCCACCGGGTGGCGAGCAGCGCCACCTCCCTGAACGAGGCCGCGTCGAAGCTGCATGCCAGCGGACGTCTGCAGGCCCAGAGCGTGGACAAGGCGGCCAACGCCACCCAGGAGCTCGCTTCGGCGGTGAAGCTCGGGTACTCCAATATCACCAAGTTCGACACCCTTGCCGAGAAAGGCGTCGCTGAGGCGCGTGCCGCGAAAGAGTATCTCGGCGGTGCGCTGCAGGAGCTGGAAGGTCTGGGTACCTCGGTGCAGGAAAGCTCACGGCGGGTGCACCGCTTACTGGAGAGCGCTGACGAAGCGCGCGCGGTGGCGCTGCGTATCGACGAGCTCAGCGATCACAGCAAGATGTTGTCGCTGAATGTCGCCATTCAGAGCAGCGCTTACGACGGCACTTCGCGAAGCAATACGAGCTTCGCCGACGAGTTGCAACGTCTCGCGGAACGGGCCCGCGGCGTCGTGCAATCGGTGGAACGCATGCGCGAGGGGCTGCGCTCCGACGCCGAAGAGGCGGCCAAGGCCATCAAGCACACTGCCTGGGCGGTGAAGGGCGCCGGCGATCGGTTGCGCAAGGCCGAACAACCCATTGCCAATCTCAACGTGATCTCGCGTAAGCTTGAGAAGTTCGCGCAGTCGCTGGTCGGGTCGAGTCAGGAGCATGCCTTGCGGGCCACCGAGGTGGTGAGGGCGGTTACCGCGGTGCACGCTGCCACCGGCCAGTCGAATGTGGGCGCCGAGGCGACCGCCAGCTCGGCGGCGCGCCTGGCGGAAATAATGGCGAGCCTGGAGTCCCATGTATCGCGATTGCATCCCGTTGCGCCGGAGAACAAAAGTGTCGTGGCTTTGCCAGCAGAGGGTGCCGGCGAGGGGCCCTGCGGTGAGGTCGCAACCGGGGATGGCGCTGATCGCCGCCGCGGGGGCGAGCGCCGCATTCGGCGCTCCGGCGGTCTGCGTCCGGTATCCTGATTTCGAACGCTGGCGGCCGCGCCATGCCCTCTGATTCCGGGCACCAAGGGTTGGTCGAGTTGCTGGCCCGGGCCCGGGTCGCCATCTTCGCTCTGCTCCCCGACGAGGGTCAGGCCGAGGGCGCTGCACCCGAGCCCAACGCGATCCAGGCGTGGACCTGCGCGTCCGCCGCCGTTGCCGACTTGCTGGGCCAGCTCGAAGACCAGGGTGATCCCCTGCGGGCTCTGTTGGCCGTGGACATGGCGCTGGCCATCGACGACGCAAGGTCGGAAATCGGTCGCGGTGGCGGCCAGCTGGTCCTACTGCTGGTCCAGGCGCTGTCGGTGCTTGCCGATGATCCTCCCGGGGATGGTGGCGCCCCATTGCTTCCGTCGCGCTCGCCGATGATGCTCAGCAACGAGTTTCGGGCCCTGCGCGGCGCGCCGCTGCTGTCCGGAAACATCGTTTTCGCCATCGCCGTGGGTGCGCCAGCGATCGCCGCGGACGCCGACGAGTCGACAAGCGCAGACCCCCGAGTGGCTTCGTCGGCACGGCGTTTGCGATCCTACTACCAACAGGGGCTCATCGCCTGGCTCAGCGGCGACGCCCATGCCAAGGCCGGCGCCCATCGCATCGGCGACGTATTCGCTCGTCTGCACGCGCTCTCCCAGGGCTCGGTTCAGGAATCCTTGTGGCGCGCCGCCGCCTCCTTCGCGGGTTTGCTGGAAGATCCCCGTTGGCGGACGAGCACCGCCATCAAGCGTCTCCTCGGTCAGCTGGACGGTCAGCTCAAGGGTCTTGGAGATGGGCAGCGGCCGGCGCCGACCCTGGTGCAGGATCTGCTTTTCTACCTTGGCGAAGGCCACGACGTGGATGCCACCATCGGTGTGTTCCCGTCGCGCAGCGCTCTGCTGGCGGCCTTTGCCGCTCCGCCGCGGGCGAACCCCGACCAGTCTACGGCGGCACTGGCGCTGTTGAACGAGCTGCTTTCCATTTCCGGCCAGCTCATGGAGGCGCTCGCCCCGGACGAATCCTGGCTGGCGAAGCGCGACTGGCTCGCGGAACGCATGCTGCAGGTGGCCGACGGCCTCGGTTTGCTGGGTGCCCACGGGCTTCGCCACCGGGCCGTGGAGGAAATCACGCTGCTACGCAATACGCCGGGCTCTGGCGTCCCGCCCCCCGGTGGCTGGGGCCAGGTGGCGGAGCGGCTGCACGCGTTGGGCGCCGATCTGCTCACCGCCACCGGCATGGAGCCTGGTGCCGCGGTCGCCGAAGATACCGCCGGCATGCCGTCCAGCGGCCACATCGCGCGCCGCCTGGAGGCGGACCTGGTGCATGCCGAGGGAGTCATTCAGCGGCTCGAGCAGGGGGTGGCGAGCTTGCCCGCGGAACCTCCCCAGCCGCCTGCGGCGCCATCGGCGGTGGACGAGGTCGGCACGGCGGCAATGTGGCGCCAGCGTCTGGCCGAGCTCGCCGGCTCCGTGCGCTCGACGCCGGATGAGGCAATCTCGGATGAGGCCGTGGCCGCGCCACCGCCGGTGGACCATGGGCTGTTGGACGATATTGCCGGTATTGCCGGTGACATCGATGGCGCGCGCGCGCGGCTGGAGCAGCAGTTGGGCGCCTTCCGCAATGGACTGCGGGACATGAACAACGGCTTGCGGGCACTGCGCGAAGAGTTCGAAGGACTGCGCATCCACAGCGAGGAGCAGAGCTTATCCCACGATCGGGCGGGCGCGGCGGAAATACCGCCGCCGGGCGGCCGTGCACCGCCGGTGGCCCACATGCGCCAGGGCCTCGACCGCTTGGGGAGCCGTATCAGCACCCTCGCGGAGCTGCGCGACAGCATCGAAAGCATTGCCGATGACAGCCGATCGATACTGGTCCAGCAGGCGCGCGACAGTGTTGCGCTCACCCAGTGCCTGATGCAGACGCGCATGCAGCCGCTGGAGGCGCAGTTGGACGGCTTCCGGCGGGAGATCGGCGAACGCGCCGCTGGTGCCGGCAAGCAGGTGCTGTTGCGCGTCGACGCGGGCGGGCTCGCCATCGAGCCGGAGAAAACAGCGGCCCTGCTGCCAGTCCTGCGCAGCCTCACAGGCTGCTTAATCGCGGACAGCATCGAATCGCCGCGCGCGCGGGTTCTGGCCGGGCGCCCGCCAGGCTGTTTGATGGAAATATGCTTCAGGCGCCGTGGCGCGGATCTGAACATGGTTTTGACGGCGGATTGCGAGGCGCCGGAGCCGGCCGCCGTGGCCGAGGCCGGAGCGTTCCTGCGGCCCCTGGGCGGGCGCCTGGAGCTGCATGCCGCGGGCAAGCGCCAAACCCGCTGCGATCTGCAGATGCCCCTGGCGCCACGGGTTGCCACCGTGCTGCTGGTGGCCGTGGGCAGCGAAATTCTGGCTCTGCCCCTGGCGGAGGTAACGGCGGTGCTGCAGCTGTCCGCCGAGGAGCTGGAGGACGGCGCGCAAGAGGGCATCATCGAGCACCAGGAACAGCGCTGGCGGCTTGCCCGTTTAGGGGCCTTGCTGGCCCTGGGTGAGGAGTCCGAGGGCCAGCCGGCGCGCCGGCCGCCGCTGGTGCTGATGGCCTCCGGTGGCGCTCGCCACGCCCTGATGGTCGACGCCATCGGCGAGCGACTCGACCTGGTGGTGCGTTCGGTGGTCCCCCAGCTGCGCTCGGTAAGAGGACTGGCTGGCGCGGCGATTCTGGGCGATGGCCAGGTTGTGCTGCTGCTCGATATCGGCCAGCTGATGGAATCCCGCTCAAAGGCTCTCGCCGGCCAGCCCGAAACGGTCTCATGAGGGCCTGGGCAGCTTCCCTGCGGCCTTTCCCTGGTCGAACCAGAAGTTCAAGAAATTCCGCATGGACTACTGGCAAGCTACTGTTCTAGCAGTGATTCAGTGAATGCATTCGCGGGGCGGATCGACTAGGATTTAACAGATAAATCCGCCACCTCGGAGTGCGGCCCGAAGGGGGGAAAAAAGGCCGTGACCGGAAGGAATCAGAACGGTTTCGGCGGCGTTAAAGTGATGGTCATCGACGACAGCAAGACCATCCGTCATACCGCCGAGACGTTACTTAAAAACGCTGGCTGTAAGGTCGTGACCGCGACCGACGGCTTCGAGGCGCTCGTTCGCATCGTCGATCACGAGCCCGACATCATTTTCGTCGACATCATGATGCCGCGCCTCGACGGGTATCAAACTTGTGCGCTCATTAAGCACAACCAGTATTTCAAGAAAACGCCGGTGATCATGTTGTCGAGTAAGGACGGATTGTTCGATCGTGCGCGCGGACGCATCGTCGGCTCGGAACAGTATCTCACAAAACCGTTTACGCGCGACGAGTTACTAGGCGCCATCGAGAAGCACGTATTGAATGGCAATCGCTGACATGAATGCTTGCAGCGAATCGGCTGGTTGGAGACTACGCTCATGACCCATGTACTCATCGTCGACGACTCGCCGACAGTAGTCGAGCATGTTTCACGTTTGTTGATACAGAATGGTTTCAAGACTTCGTCGGCAACGACCGCCGAGCAGGGCATCGTCAGGGCCCGGGACGAGCGGCCGGATCTTATTCTGATGGATATCGTGTTTCCCGGCATGAGTGGTTTTCAAGCAACGCGCAAGATCAGTCGCGATCCGGACATCGCACGCATCCCCGTAGTCATCCTGAGTGTCAGAAACGAAGCGAGCGACCGGGAGTGGGGCCTGCGCCAAGGTGCGCGCGAGTACCTGACGAAGCCGTGTCGAGCGCAGGAGCTCATTGCTGCAGTAAAGCGAAACGTAGGACCCATGTCATAGCGCACGCTGGCATCGAGTGAGGCATGCAGGAAAACGTCAACGACCCAATCGCCTTGTTGCGCGATATAGAACGGCGGGCCGGAGGCAAGCTTACCGGTCCTCCTGACGCGCAGACGTCTGGGGATGTGTGGCGTGGAATCGGATTCTCCGTCGGCGGTCGGCGTTTGGTGGCCTCGATGGCCGACATCAGCGAGGTGATGCATTGTCCGAAGCTCGCGCGCGTACCCGGCGCAAAGCTTTGGTTGATGGGCGTCGCCAATTTGCGCGGCGCGTTGTTGCCGGTCGTGAATTTACACGGCTTTTTGCTCGGTCAGCTGGCGGTGCTCGATCGAGAGTCCAGAATTCTGGTTGTCGAGCAGGATGAAATTCTTTCCGGTCTGGCGGTCGAAGAGGTATTCGGCGTAAAGCACTTTCTCGCTGAGCAGCGTCAGGCGCACGCGACCGCTTCCGAAGACTGGCTTTCTCCGTACGTGGTCGGGAGTTTCCATGTCGCTGAGGAGACTTGGGAAGTCTTCGACGTACATGCTTTGATCGCCGCCCCTGCGTTCATGCAGGTGGCCGCATAGACGAGTGGACAATTGGATGAGGCTGTTGAAAAAACATCGCAATAACAGCGCCGCAGCATCCGCCGAGGAGGGGCTTGGGTTTGAGTCCACCACAGGTGCTGCTGGCCGCAGGCCGGCGCGACAGGCTTGGCGCGTGGTGTTGCCCTCCCTGCTTTTCATCTTCGTCGCTTTGATGTTCGCCGCGCACTCGCTGGCGCGCCGCCACAGCAATGCCGATGCCGAGTACGTTGGCCTGATGAACGAGCTGAAATTGCGTTCTCAGCAGGTAGCTCGCGACGCGCAATCGGCGGTGCTCGGTGGTGTGCAGGGGCTGGCGCGGCTCAAGGTCCACGGGATGGACATGCAGACAATGCTGAATCGGCTGCGCAATGGCGATGCCGTCGGCCCACTGCCGCCGCTACCGGCCAGGATGGCGCCGCAGTTGGCGGCAGTCGAAAACGGCTGGCGTGGCATGCGCGAGGATATCGATACCATCCTCTCGGGCGCACAGGTGGCAGCGGCCATGCGTGAGAATGGTAAGAGCCTCGACGCGCTGTTCTCGTCCGCGCGGCTGACCACCCAGGAAGTTTTTGGCGCCGTCGTTTCGGGTACCGCATCGGCGGAGCAGGTTTCATTGGTAGGCCGTCAGCTGGTACGCCTGGAACGCATGTCCATCGACGTGAAGCGCACGCTCGAGGGTGGCACCGACGCCGCCGCCGCGGCGCTCAGCCTGAAACGCGACGTCGCCGACTTCGTGGGGACAACCGCGCGTTTGCTCGGCGACGACCAGGCGGAACCGGGCCTGCGTGTCGAGGACCCGGTGGCGCGCCAGGGCATCGAGCGCCTGGCGAGTCTATTCGCCAATCGTTCCGGACTGATCGATGCTTTCATCGGCCGTTCGGAGTCGTTGCTGCAATTGCACGAAGCGGCGAACATGATTAACGCTGATAGCGTGCCGTTCCTTCAGGCGACCCAGGCGCTCCAGGAGAACTACAACCGGGTAAGCGCTGCCGGTAATCAGTACACGACCGCGGTGATCGTATTCGGTATTCTAGCGCTTTCCTGCCTGCTGATGCTGGGCATCCAGCTTATCCGCGATGCCCATGCCCATACCGAAGAAGTACGGCGCCGCGAGCGGGAAAGTCGCGAGCGCAACCGGCGCAACCAGGATTCGATCCTCAAGCTACTGGATGAGATGAGCGATCTCGCAGAGGGTGATCTCACGGCGTACGCATCGGTCACTGAAGACATCACAGGCGCGATTGCAGACGCATTCAATTATGCCATTGACGCGTTACGTCACCTGGTGGCGCGTATCGATAATACCGCAGAGGCCGTCGCCGAGGCGGCGCAAGCTTCCAGGTCACGGGCCGTCCAGGTGAGTGTCGCCAGCGACAGGCAGAACGCCGAGATCATCAAAGCAGCGGCCACCATTAAAGACATGGCGGACTCTATCGAGAGGGTCTCCGCCGATGCGGCGCAGTCCAGTGAGGTGGCGAAGCGCTCGGTCACGATTGCGAACAAAGGTGCGCGAGAGGTGCGCGAGACCATCGACGGTCTCGACGACATCCGCATCACCATCCAGGACACCGCGAAACGACTCAAACGGCTCGGCGAGAGTTCCCGGGAAATCGGTGCGATGGTTGGTTTGATCGACGATATCGCCGATCAAACCAACGTGTTGGCGCTGAACGCAGCCATACAAGCATCCATGGCCGGCGAATCCGGTCGTGGCTTCGCCGTGGTCGCCGACGAGGTACAGCGTCTGGCGGAGCGCGCGGGACAGACCACGAAACGCATCGAGCAACTGGTCAAGACCGTTCAGGCAGACACCATCGAAGCGATCGAGTCCATGGAGAGAAGCACCACCGGTGTCGTATCCGGTGCGCTGCTCGCTCAGGGGGCAGGCACTTCGCTTGCCGAGATCGAAACCGTCTCCCGGAGTCTTGCCAACCTCATCGAATCCATATCGGCGACCTCCCGGCAACAGTCGGAGCGCGCCAGCGCCATGGCCAAGACCATGTCCGCAATCCGCACCATCACGACGCAGACTCGGGCCGGCGCCAGTACTACGGCCACGTCCGTGGGCAAGCTCGCCGACCTCGCCGAAGCGCTCAGGACATCGGTGGCTGGATTTCGTCTTCCGGATTCATTCGATCCGAACGTCGTCGACCTGTACCCGATGCCAAGGGTCAGGGAGGAACCCCGCGCGGCCAGGCGCGAGGAACCCAAAGAGCAGGCGTCGCATGTCCGCACGCTTCGACCAGCTCCTCGTTAGTGAAACGATTTCACAGAAGATTTTTATCAGGATCAGATTCGAGCGGAGTTTCCAAGCAGCAGTCAAATATGGACCACGCCACGCTTCAATGGGTGCAGGGTGATATCGAGGACACGTTGACGCAGGCACGCTCTGCGTTGGAGAAGTTCTCCGAAGACTCCCACTCCTTACATTATGTGCAGAGTTGCGCTGACGCGCTGCACAGCGTGCACGGCGTGCTCGAGATGCTCGAGTACTACGGCGCGTGTTTGCTGCTGGAAGAAATGGAGAGTCTGTGCCGCGTACTGCAACGTGCCGAGGCCGGTGACGCCAACGAGGAGATGTGTGAGCTCCTGTTGCGCAGCATTTTGCAGCTGGGAGAGTACCTGAACTACCTGCGTGCCGGCCATCAGGACACGCCGACGATTTTCATGCCGCTTCTCAACGATCTCCGATGCGTGCGTGGCGAACCTCTGCTCTCGGAGAATGCGCTGTTCGCGCCGGATCTGAATGTCGATCTTCCGATTCCGGGCAAGACCCATGATCTGGACGAAGATCAATTGCGCGAGATCGCGCGTCGCCTGCGCGCCTATTACCAAAAGGGATTGCTGGACTGGTATCAGGGCACGGTGGACGAAACAGGCCTCGCGCTCATGCAGGCTGTGGCGGCGCGCTGCGAAAAGCTCTGCAGCGGCACGCCCAGCGTGCGTCTGTGGTGGATTGCCGCCGGCGTCATCGAGGCGCTACGCGATGGCGGACTGGAAGCGAGTGTCTCTGTGCGACGCCTGCTGGGGCTGCTGGATCAGCAACTGAAAACCGTGTCCAGCGACGGCAGCACGGCGTTGGCGCGCGCCGCACCTGCGGATCTGGTCAAGAATCTGCTCTACTATCTGGCCCGCTCGACGTCGACGACTGCGCGAGTGACAGCCATTCGCGAGACCTATCGACTCGAGGATCTGTTCGTCGGAGGCGAGGCTCTGGAGCGTGCCCAGCACATTCTCTGTGGTCCCGATTTGGACTCGCTGAAGGTCGTTGCCGCGGGCATCAAGGAGGATTTAGCGAGCGTCAAAACGGCGCTCGACAGTCACGTACGCCAGGGCGGGTCGGACCCCATCGATTTCGGGCCGGTGGCGGACAAGCTGCGCCGCGTCGCCGACACGCTCGGACTTCTCAATCTCGGTCGCAGCCGTAAGCTGGTGGCGTCCCACGTCGAGCAGTTGCGCGGCTTCGCGAAGTCACCTGACGCGCTGACCGATTCCGTGCTCATGGGCATCGCCGGGGATCTACTGCGCGTGGACTCTACACTGGACAACATTGCGGAGCACGGGCTCGCGGGTGAGGAGCAACGGGTCGCAGAAACCGTATCGGCGGCCTCCGGCGATACCGAGCTCAACAGCATCGAGTACCTGCGCCTGGTGACGGCAGTGGTGGGCGAATCCACCACCGAGCTCGCTGCTATCAAGCACATTATCGGCGAGTATCTGCGTGCGCCCCGTGACACCAACCAGCTCGCTGAGATCTCCCGTCACGTGAGCGTCGTCGAGGGTAGCCTGCGTATGCTTTCCCTGGAGCGCGCAGCGGATCTGCTGCGCGATTGGGGGCGTTGCGCTTCTTCGCTGCTGTCCGGAGGGAAATTCGCACCGCGGGCCGATGCGCTGGACGCCCTCGCCGATGCGCTGGTAGGCCTCGAGTACTATCTGGAATCGGTCGTCGGATTACAACCCAATGACCACGCGTTGCTGGAATTCACCGAAGACTGCATACGCTCGTTGGAGCGTGCCGCCGACCAGGCCCGCGACGATGGTGTCGCCAGGGGCGCCGAGTCGGCGCCGCCGCCAGTCCGGGCGGAAGTTGTGGATCCGGAGGTCGACGACGATATCCTCCAGGTGTTCATCGATGAGGCCCGCGAGGTCATCCAGGTATTGAAGGATTGCCTCATTCGGTGGAATGCTGATCCCAGCGACCGCGACGCGCTGATTACGGTGCGCCGTTCCTTTCATACCCTCAAGGGCAGCGGTCGGCTGGTGGGAGCCACCGACATCGGTGAGTACGCATGGGCGGTGGAAAATGTGCTCAACCGGGTCATAGAGGGCATTTGCCCGGTCACTCGCAGCATACTGGAGTTCGTCACCGAAGCCCTGGACCGTCTACCCGGCCTCATCGACGCGCTGAGTGCCCGCCAGCCCGCCAGCCTGGATCTGGAGGCGTTCGCCGAACGCGCGCGTGCGCTGCTCACCGGGCAACCCGGTGCGAGCGTTCAGGACAGCACGCAGTTCGTCGTTGATGTCGAGCAAATGGTGGTATCGGCCGAGAGTCAAGCTGTGTCCGCCGAATCGGACGATACGCGGCGCATCTTCATCGGCGAGGCGGAGCGGATTCTCGAGCTCAGCGAGGCCATCGTCCAACATTGGCGTGAATCCACCTACGACCCTCTTTTCGTCACCGAGCTGCAGCGCGAGCTGCACACCCTGAAAGGCGGCGCGCGCATCGCCGGACTCACGGCAGTGGGTGATCTCAGCCACGCCATGGAGTCGGTCTTGATGATGGTCGCCGAAGAGCACCTGCCGCCCTCCGATGCGCTGCTCGACCTCATCGAAGATTGCCACGATCGTCTGGAAGAGCTTCTCGACTCGGCCCGGGACAAGCAGGAACCTTCTTCGGTGGAGGATTTGATCACGCGCATGGACGATCTTGTCTGCCCGGGCGTTTCCGGCGGCGAGGACGCGCCGTCGGCCGCCGGCGAGGCTTCGGTGACATCCGGTCTTGCGGAGGTTACCCGCGGAGGCGCGGTGGTGGCGAGCCAGGCCTCGGCGGCTGCCGGCGGCCGTCTGATGGCGCTCGACAAGGGCGAGCGCATTCAGGTTTCGTCGGCGTTCCTGGACAGTTTGTCGGATTATGCCGGTGAGCTCACCATTTCCCAGTCTCGTTTCGGTCAGCAGGTCGGATCCTTCAAGTACA
>Ga0114947_10000059_pt1 | contig 28006 bp, 29 predicted proteins | sample CR02metaG_FD_99656 | JGI IMG/M metagenome (GOLD analysis project Ga0114947, IMG submission 99656) | Deep subsurface microbial communities from Mariana Trench to uncover new lineages of life (NeLLi) - CR02 metaG | ecosystem: Environmental > Aquatic > Marine > Ocean trench > Sediment ...
ATGGGGACAGATCTATTTTCCCATCGGGCGGAGTCCGCCCGATGGGAAAATAGATCTGTCCCCATTTCTTCGCTTTGCTCAGCCCAACCTACGACATTACGACAAGTTAGGTGAGGAAAAACGAAATCCTTCCGCAGTCCAAGCTGGCTCAACGACGCCGCGCGCCGCTCATGCTTGCCAGATCCCGGTCCATGGCATTGCGCATACTGGCGTACATCTCCCCCGAGGTGAACTGGCCACCGGGCATGGTGATGATGCGCGATCGCTTCTCCTTGCTCGGTGAAAGCCGGCGCCGCATGCGGAAGATGGCGAATCCGCCGAGGAAGCCCGATACCAGAGCACTCATGACGAATAATCCCTCGGGCCCCAAGCGCCCCATGAAGAAAGCCGCGATGATCGGGCCGAGGAAGGCGCCGAAGCCGTACGCGGTCAGGAGGCCGCTCGCGGTCTGCACCAACTTGTCTGCTGGTGCGAAATCGTTGGCGTGGGAGATGCACAGCGAGTAGACGGTAAAGGAAAACGCGCCATAGATGGCACCGGCGGGATAGATCCATCTCGGGTTCCACTCGGTAACCAGGACTATGGCAACGCAGGCCACCGACGTCGCCAGAGCAACCATGGTCAATACCACCCGCCGGTCTATTCGATCGGACAGGTGTCCGACGGGATACTGCAACAGCAGTCCTCCGAAGATCACGGACGCCATGAAGGTTGAGGTCCCGCCGATGCTGAGGCCCAGGCCGAAGGCGAAAACCGGAGCCAGGCTGTAGAAGCTGGCGTTAACCAGGCCCGCGCAGAATGATCCCAGCAGTCCCAATGGCGATGTCCGCCAAAGTTGGCGCAGGTTGAGGGGATCCCTTTGCGGAGGCTTCGGCGCCGTGGATCGTGTCAGCAGCACCGGGACCAGAGCCAGAGAGAATATGATGGAAGCAATGCTGAAAAGCTGGAATTGACCCGGATCGGCTACCGTCAGGAGGAATTGTCCGCAGCCGGCTGAAAAGTAGTTGGTAATCATGTAGAGCGCCATCACTTTGCCGCGCGTTCGTTTCGTGCTGCGCGCGTTGAGCCAGCTTTCGGTGACGAGAATCATGCCGGCCATGCAGAAGCCCGACGCGAAGCGCAGGACGCACCACACGATCGGGTCCACGACGACGACGTGAAGCAGTGCGGTAATGGACATTACGGAAGCGAAGGCGGCGAACGCACGTATGTGCCCGACGGCGGCGACGATCATGGTGGCACGCAAAGCGCCCTGCAGGAGCCCGAGGAAGTAGGCGGCCATGATCAGTCCGACGACTTCGGTGCCGAAGCCTTCGATCTGACTGCGCACACCAAGTAAGGTGCCGAACAAACCGTTGGCGAGAAGCAGCAGACCGTAGCTCAGCAACAGCGAGAACACGGAGCGAACCGTGGCCAGTGTGCTGCTGGATTCGACCGCGGGCTCCGGGTTAGTATACCCGTCAGTGGCTGTCATCGACTGGCCCTGGGGAGCAGATCACCACTCATGACCGTGATTCTTGCCTCCATCCGTCGCGAACTTAACCAGTAGATGCACGATTGATTCCCTAATTATTAATGAGTACGGATGACCCCATCGTAGCGCAGTACGCGGAACTCCGTTGCGAGATGGTGGAGCAAATCGCACGCCACGCTCAGCTTGCCGCTGGGGAAACCGGCAAAGCGATCTTGGGCGACAACGTCATGGACGTGATGAAGTCAGTACCGCGCCACGAATTCGTCCCTGCAGACGTGCGCGCCTTCGCCTATTCCGATTCGCCGCTCCCCATCGGCTACGACAAAACGATATCACAGCCGTTTATCGTTGCACTCATGACGGATCTTCTGGATCTGCAAGCGGAAGATCGTGTCCTCGATGTGGGTACCGGCCTCGGATATCAGGCGGCAATACTCGCAGAGCTGGTCGACCGCGTCTACTCGGTAGAGATTCTCGAGGAGTTGTCCGACAGCGCGCGCCGGCGCCTTGTGGAACAGAAAGCCATCAATGTCGAATTACGGATTGGCGACGGGTCCAAAGGCTGGTCCGAGCACGCCCCCTTCGACAAGATTCTGGTAGCGGCAGCACCGGACCTGATCCCCACTCCTCTGCTCGCGCAGCTCAAGCCCGGCGGCAAAATGGTAATCCCCGCGGGCATCGAGGATGCCCAGCAGCTGATGCTCGTGGAGAAGAACGAAAAAGGCCAGCTCAATGTCGAGAATATTCTTCCGGTGCGTTTCTCGTCACTGGCGGTCAGCCACTGACGAGAAGCGAATTCCCTTGTAGGTTGGGCTGAGCAAAGCGAAGCCCAACATGCTGACGCCTGTTGGGCTTCGCTTTGCTCAGCCCAACCTTCGATGCGGCATCGAATTCCCTTCGTAGCCGATCATCAACTGCCCCGCTGCTATGGAAAGCAAACCGTAGCCCGCGAAGAAATACAGCCCGGGCCCCAAGGTGGCGTCTGTGAGCTGCGCGGTGTCCGCGGTCAGAAAAGCCAGCAGCACGGCGACCACGAACACGTCGGTCATCGACCACCGGCCGATGGCTTTGACCAGCAGCACGCTGGTTCGTCGTGTACGCGTGTGGCCGATCTCGAGTGCGAGCAACGAGAGCAAAATCTTGAGAACAGGAAGAGCCACGCTGAAGAGCAACAAGAGCGACGCGAGGAAGAAATTCCTGACGAGATAAAGCTTGTGAATCGTCGTGATGATTCCCTTGGACTCGTACTGCAGGACGACACGGCCCAACAGTGCAATTTCTCCGTGAGCGACGACAGTCAGGATCGGCGCAAGCAATCCGATGGCGAGAAATATACCCGATACGCCAAACAAGTGCCGGATGATGACCACACTCCCGGCGCGGCGCCCGCGATCCTCCATCAGGATGACCGCGGTCAGAAAAGCGATACTCAGACCCAGCAACAACCACCCTGTGCCCGCGGCACGCACTTCGTGAAACTGCGCCGTTTCCACGGCGGCGGCGAGTTCCTCCGCCATCTCGGTGCCGCCGCCGTAAAGCCCCAGGGACAGAGATTCCAAGGCATCTCGGAGTGCACGATCGGTCTTCGCCGACACGCTTTCATGAGCGGATACGGACTCGTAGCTCCGCGATGCGTCGTTTGCGCTCGCGATAATAAGGACCGCGAGCGCCAGAGCAACAGCATAGTAGGCCGGCGCCAGAAAAAATGCCCGCACCCGACTATTAACCATCGTCAGGGGCCTGCGGCCTCGGGTCGAAACCGAACTCCCCGGCAACCTGGTCGCGGCGGAGTAACTTCACGTCGATGGGTTTGTTATTCCACACGAGGCAAATGCGCCGGCTCCGAACGCTGCCCGAGGCTTGGATGAGGCGTTCGATACTGTGCTCGTCGCACGCCGCACCATCGGAATGGCGAAGGTGATCGGACATCGATGCGAGATCCCGGTCACTCAGCAAACCGATGCCGCGTTCACCCAGCAACAGCAGATTCCCCTCTTCGTCGATCCATGCGCCACGCAGCTCCTTCACCGGATTCTCCACATGGTCGATGAGTACGCCAGCACCATCCAGCGAGTAAATCCAGGGCGTGTAATCCAGATCCACGAACACCCGCTGTGGACCGTTCTGAAAGTACCACTGACCGTCAGCGCCGCAGGCGTAATTCCTGTTCATGAACGCGATGGCGCCACGGTGAACGACCGGCTGGCCCTGCAGGCGCCAGTGCCCGCGACAGTCCAGCGACATCCAACCGTACACCGCCGGCACGTTCGGCCAACGAGCCATGGTACGGATCACGCTTCTGTCCATCTACTGCTGCCCGCCTGCTTTGGGGCGACACTTTGCCACCGATGGATGAAGACGAAAAGGTCTGCCGGGGCGTCTTCCGGACCGCTATACTAACGCCCATACCGAGGCCCATGCCGGATCCGGCCCGATTTCTGGAGTGATCAGTATGCAAGGCGCCCCAGCCGTCATTATTGCGCTGCTCGTGTTCGCCGTGGTTTTGGTGTTCATGGGCGTTCGCCGGGTTAGCCAGGGATATAATCACACGGTGGAGCGTTTCGGCCGGTACACCAAGACCCTGGATCCGGGCCTGCACGTCATCATCCCCGTGTTCGACCAGATCGGCGCCAGGATGAACATGATGGAGACGGTTCTGGACGTGCCGACCCAGGAGGTCATCACCCGGGACAACGCCATGGTGTCGGTGGATGGCGTGGTGTTTTATCAAGTGTTGAGCGCCGCGCGGGCAGCCTACGAGGTCAACAACCTGACCCACGCGATCATCAATCTGACCATGACCAATATCCGGACCGTCATGGGTTCCATGGATCTCGACGAGCTACTGTCCAAGCGCGACGTGATCAATCAGCGCCTCTTGAACATCGTCGACGATGCCACCTCGCCCTGGGGCGTCAAGGTGACCCGCATCGAGATCAAGGACATCGCGCCGCCACGGGATCTGGTGGAGGCCATGGCCCGGCAGATGAAAGCCGAGCGTGAGAAGCGTGCGGTGATTCTGGAGGCCGAAGGCGAGCGACAGGCGGAAATTCTGCGTGCCGAAGGCGAGAAGCAGGCGGCGATACTGGATGCGGAAGGCCGAAAGGAGGCGGCGTTCCGGGATGCCGAAGCGCGCGAGCGGCTGGCGGAGGCGGAAGCACGGGCAACACACATGGTCTCGAAAGCCATCGAGAGTGGCAACGTTCAGGCCATCAACTACTTCGTGGCGCAGAAATACATCGAGGCCGTGAAGGAGATGGCGACCACCCAAAACGACAAGATCGTCTTTATGCCCTTTGAGGCAAGCAACCTCATCGGCGCCCTCGGCGGCATCGGCGAGCTGGCCAAGTCGGTGTTCGGGAAAAAGGCCGACACGGAATCGTGAGCGAGTTTCTCGTAAGTCTGGAATTCTGGCACTGGATGGTGCTCGGAGTGGGGCTGGCCATCGTCGAAGTATTCGCACCGGGGGCAGTTTTCCTGTGGCTGGGGATCTCCGCCGGCATCGTCGGAGTGATCGTGTGGCTCATTCCGGGGCTCGACTGGGAGTACCAACTGCTCTTTTTCGCGATACTGTCCATCGCCAGCGTCATGGTCGCCCGCCGCTACCTGAGGGCGCACCCGCTCGAGTCCGATGAGCCGAATCTCAATCTGCGCGGCCATCAGTACGTGGGCCGGACCTTTACGCTGGATCAACCAGTCATAAACGGCCGGGGCAAAATCCGGGTGGACGACTCCACCTGGAAGATCAGCTGCGACGACTGTGATTCCGGCACCAAAGTCATCATCAACGGTGTAGACGGCGTGGTGCTGCGCGCCGCGATTACCCATTGACCGGTGACGATTGAGGCCACAAAATGCGTCGCCGGCGCCGGCGAGGTGCTCGATTTCTGGTTCGCGGATGCCGCCGGCGGCCCGCAGGCCCTGGCGCGGCGCAACCGCGTCTGGTTCCGGGGCGGTGCACCCTTCGATGGCGAGTGCACGGAACGTTTTACTGCGACGCTCGAGGCCGCCAAGAGCGGCGAGCTGGAACACTGGAAGGAGTCGCCTCATGGGCGGTTGGCATTGATCATTCTGCTCGACCAACTTTCGCGCAACATTTACCGGGGCACGGCCGCGGCTTTCCAGCAGGACGGCCAGGCCCTGGCCGCCTGCAGGGAAGGCATCGAGCAGGGGCACGACGAGCAGCTCTCGCCCGTCGAGCGCAGCTTCTTCTATATGCCCTTGGAGCACGCCGAGGACAGGGAGGCTCAGGCGCTTTCGGTGCGGCTTTTCGAGTCCCTGGCGAAAGAGTCTTCAGAAGAATGGCGCGAACTGCTGGAGGCCAATGCGGGTTACGCCCGCCAACACCAGGACATCGTGGAGAAGTTCGGGCGTTTTCCCCACAGGAACGCGCTGCTCCACCGCGACTCCAGCCCCGCCGAAGAAGCCTACCTGGCCGACGACGCACCCCGCTTTGGACAGTAGTAATCGTGCCGAGCAGGCCGTGCGCGCCGGTCAAGAGGCTGATGGCACAGAGGCTCTGCGCAATATCGCCATCATCGCCCACGTGGATCACGGCAAGACGACCCTCGTCGACCGACTGTTGCAGCAGTCCGGCTCCATGGATGCGTGGGCCGCACCCCTGGAACGGGTCATGGACAGCGACGAGTTGGAGCGCGAGCGGGGCATTACGATCCTCTCCAAGACCACAGCCGTCGCCTGGCGAGGATACCGCATCAACATCGTCGACACCCCCGGGCACGCGGATTTCGGCGGCGAGGTGGAGCGCGTGCTCAACATGGTGGATTCGGTGCTGTTGCTGGTGGACGCGGTGGAGGGACCCATGCCGCAGACGCGCTTCGTAACCCAGAAAGCCTTCGCCTGCGGTCTCAACGCCATCGTCGTCATCAACAAGATCGATCGCCCCGGCGCGCGCCCGGACTGGGTGCTCAACGAAACCTTCGATCTCTTCGACAAGCTGGACGCCACCGAGGAACAGCTGGATTTTCCCGTCGTCTACACTTCCGCCCTGCGCGGCTACGCAAGCTACGATGCCAACACATTGGGCGGAGACATGACGCCGTTGTTCCAGACTATCGTGGATCACGTTCCGCCGCCGCCTGTGGATCGAGACGGTCCATTCCAGATGCAGGTGAGCAGCCTCGACTACTCGAGCTATGTGGGCGCCATCAGCATCGGCCGTGTGGAGCGCGGCTCGGTGCGCAGCAACTCTTCGCTCGTGGTCGTGGATCGGGCCGGCGGCACCCGCACGGCCCGGGTGCTCCAGGTGCTGCGCTCCGAGGGTCTGGCGCGCGTGGAGACCGAGGAGGCTTACGCGGGTGACATCATCGCCGTCACCGGCATAGAGGCGCCGAACATTTCCGATACCCTATGCGACCCCAGCGCGGTCGAGGCGCTGCCACCGCTCAGCGTGGACGAGCCCACGGTGAGCATGGACTTTCTGGTCAATACTTCGCCGTTGGCGGGCCGCGACGGCAAATTCCTCACCAGCCGCCAGATCCGCGAGCGGCTTGCACGCGAGCTGATTCACAACGTTGCCCTGCGCATGGAGGACACGGACGATCCGGATCGCTTCCTGGTCTCCGGACGGGGCGAGCTGCATCTCGCGATTCTCATCGAGAAGATGCGCCGCGAAGGCTATGAGCTCGCTATTTCCCGCCCACGGGTGATTCTCAAAGAGATCGATGGTCAACTCTGCGAGCCCTTCGAGCAGCTCACGGTGGACGTCGAGGAAAATCACCAGGGAAGGGTGATGGAGCTTCTAGGTGCGCGGCGCGGGGCTCTAGCCGACATGCGCCCCGACGGCCGCGGCCGGGTTCGACTCGACTATTCGATTCCGGCCCGCGGACTGATCGGTTTCCGCACGGAATTTCTCACCGCAACCTCCGGTACCGGGCTCATCTACCATACCTTCTCCCACTATGGCCCGTGCAGCGAAGGAAATATCGCTCAGCGGGGTAACGGCGCGCTGGTGGCGAACTCGGCGGGCAGGAGCATTGCCTATGCCTTGTTCAATCTGCAGGAGCGAGGCCGGCTTTTCGTCGGCCCCGGTGAGAATATCTACGAGGGTATGGTCATCGGCATTCACTCGCGGGCCAACGATCTGGTGGTCAATCCGATGAAAGCCAAGCAGTTGACGAACATTCGCGCCGCCGGCAGCGACGAAAACGTTATCTTGACGCCACCGACACGGCTTACGCTCGAGCAGGCGCTCGAGACCATCGACGATGACGAGCTGGTGGAAGTGACGCCGAAGCGTATCCGTCTGCGTAAGAAGCTTCTGAAGGCGCACGAGCGCAAGCGCGCTTCCCGCGCCGCGCCATGAAACGGGTGGCGGCGCTGCGCGGCCTCAATCGGGTGTTCTGACGCCGGTCGGGAGTTAGACTTGTGGTGCGGAGAGATTTCAGCGCAGAGAGTTCCTCTCATGTCCAGTAGACGGCCAGGAATCGGCAAGGCCTCTTCGTCGCACAAGTCCCGCGGCCAGCTGCTTCAAGAGGTGGCGCAGCTCGAGTGGCGCGCCGCCAAGCTCAATCAGCGTTCCACCCTTCTGCAGTCAGCCCTGGACGCGATGCACGATGGTCTCGCGGTATTCGACGCGAACCTGCAGCTGGTCGGATGGAATCGCCGATTGCTGGAGTTGGTGGACCTGCCCCTGGAAACCGTGGAAGCCGGCATCAGCGCCCTCGATCTCAGCCGCCACTACGGAAGACGGGGATTCTACGGCAACGTCGATACCGAGACCCATGCACGGGAAATATTCGAATCGCTCAGCGGCGCTCACAGGCCGAAGCGCGGCCGGCTGCAGCTTGCCGATGGCCGCACCGTGGAGATCCGGCGCTCGAATCTCGCCGATGGCGGATATCTATCGGTTTACTCCGACGTTACCGACGCCACGCGCGTTCAGCAGGCCCTGACCGAGCAGACCGGCCGCCTGGAACGCGTGGAAGGTTTGCTCACCGACGCCATCGAATCCCTGCCCGACGGTTTTCAGCTCTGGGATACCGAAGACCGTCTGGTGCTGGTCAACAAGGCCTATTTGGAAAACCAACCCGAGGGAGTGACGCCGGCCCCTCTTGGCGTTCGCTATGCGGATATTCTCGAGGAGCGGGTCCGTAACGGCATCGTTCTGCAGGCCGAGGAGGACCGTGACGGCTACATTCGTGAGCGCCTGGAAGCCCACAAGAGAGCCGACGGTGTTCCCATCGAGCAGCAGATGTCCGACGGACGCTGGATAGAAATCCGCGAACAACGCACGCACGTGGGTGGTGTGGTGCAGTTTCGCCGCGACATCACCGCACGCAAGCGTGCCGAAGAGGAGCTCGCAAGCCACCGCCAGAGTCTGGAAGCACTGGTGGAAGAACGCACCAGAGAGCTCGATGAAGCACAACGGGAGCTGGTACGCAGTGAGCGCCTGGCCGCCATCGGGCAACTGACCGGAACGGTCAGCCACGAGCTGCGCAATCCCCTGGGAACCATCCGCTCGTCCTTCGCCATCGTCAGCAACCATCTGCAGGCGACCCATGGGCCGGTTTCCCGGGCGCTGGAACGCATCGAGCGCAACATCGATCGATGCGTCACCATCATCGACGAGTTGCTCGCCTACACTCGCGTGCGCGACATGCACCTGGAGCGGGTGGCCATCGATGACTGGCTGACGGATCTGGTGGTCGATGAGGACGTTCCCGACACCATCAGCGTGGTGCTGGACTGTCAAAGCGAAGCGACCGTATCCATCGATCGAGAGCGACTGCGGCGCGCGCTCCTCAATTTGCTGCAAAACGCCTGCCAGGCATTCACGGAAAGCGAGCACGAGTGCACCCAGCCGACCGTGGCGATCTCCACCCGGGTGGTGGACGGAAGGCTCGCCATCCACGTTGCCGACAACGGTCCCGGCATTCCCGAGGATATCCGCGAGCGCATCTTCGAGCCTCTGTTCAGCACCAAGTCCTTCGGGGTAGGGCTGGGCCTGCCGCTGGTGCGGCAGATCGTCGAGCAACATGGTGGCGAGATCACGGTGGAGACAGCGCTGGGCGAAGGCACGACCGCCACCCTCGGCTTGCCGCTCAGCAGCCCGGACCATCCATAGACCCACCGGCGCGGATCCCGGCGCAACCGTCATGGTCCCATGGACAAATTGATAAGCTTGCATATAGTATGGTAGGCAAGTAAAATTGCCTGGGTGCTGCGCGAGAACCTGGAACGCAACTTCGGCTTCATTCTCCACGACGTGGCGCGCCTGCTGCGCACCACCTACGACCGGCGGGTACGCGAGCTGGGCCTCACCCGCTCCCAGTGGTGGGTGCTCACTCACCTGTTCCGGAAGGACGGAATCACCCAGTCCGAGCTCGCGGAGATCCTGGAGCTGGAGAAACCCAGCCTCGGCCGGCTCCTGGACCGCCTGGAGGCCAAAGGCTGGGTGCGGCGGGAGATGGACGCCAGAGACCGGCGGGCAAAGCGGGTTTTCCTCACCAGCGCGGCAGAAACCCCGATGCGGGTCATGCGGAAGATCGCCGCCGGCGTGCGCGAGGATGCGCTCTCGGGCTTGAGCACCGCCGACCGGGATCGGTTCGTGGACGCGCTGCTCACCATCAAGTCCAATCTCATGGCCCAAACGAACGGCCCATCGAAAGCCAGCAAACAGGGGGTGTGTTGACCCATGGCCGCGCAGCCACCCGTGACCCCGCGCAAGCGCGCCGCCAAACGGATGACGCGGATGACGCTCATGATCGTCGTGCCGCTGATTGTGGCTGTGGTGGCACTGCGCCTGTATGTGGGTGGCGGGCGCTACGTGGTTAGCGAGAACGCTTACGTGAAGGCCCACATCATCGTCGTCAGCGCGGACGTGTCTGGCCGGGTGGTCCGTGTGAACGTGCGTGACAACCAACGTGTCGATCCCGGAAAGCAGCTGTTCGCCATCGATCCGTTACCGTTTCGAATCGCCGTCGCCGAGGCCGACGCCCAGCTGGAAGTGGTTCGCACCGACATCGGACAGCTGCATTTCGACGTGCGCGACGCACAGGCCGAAGTCACCGAGGCCCGGGAGCGGCACCGATTTCTCAGCCAGCAGTTCGAGCGGCAGAAAAAGCTCAAAATACGGGGCATGGGCAGCGAGGAAGCCTATGACGAGGCGCTGTATGAGCTCACGATTGGACGGGAGTCGCTCCACAAGCTCGGTCAACGCGTTACCCGCAGCCTCGCCGCCCTCGGAGGCGACTCCGAATTGCCAGTGGAAAAACATCCCCGCTTTCGCCGCTCCATGGCGATTCGCGAGCAGGCGTCTATCAATCTGGCACGTACCGTCACCAAGGCGCCGGCGGCGGGCGTAGTCACCAATATGAGGCTTCAGGTGGGCGAGTACGTCAAAGAGGGAACCGCGGTGTTCAGCCTCATCGAGACTTCACCGCTTTGGGTGGAGGCCAACCTGAAGGAAACCGAGCTGACCAACATCGCACTGGGTCAATCGGCGACCGTGGTCGTCGATGCCTATCCGGATCACGAGTGGCGGGCGGTGGTGGACACCATCGCCCCGGCAACCGGTGCCGAGTTCGCGCTACTGCCGCCCCAGAATGCCACCGGCAACTGGGTAAAGGTCGTGCAGCGCATCCCGGTGTCGCTGCGTTTGGAACGCAGCGCCGATGAACCCGCGCTGCGGGCCGGTATGACCGTGACGGTCAGAATCGACACCGAACAAGTGCGCGGGCTGCCCGACTTCGTGCCCGAAGCAATCGCCAACTGGCGCCTGCCGGACTACGTGCGCAAAGCGCTGGCGCTCGACAAAGGTGGGCGCGAATAAAGATCATGGGGGCGATTTAATCGCCCCCATTGATCTTTATTCAAACATCTCGCGCGGGCGATTGATGGAAAGAACCTGCGCGCAACCCGATTCGAGCCGCTGCCAGTCGCCGGGCATGCTCAGGCGCACCAGGCTGGCGGTGGGAAGAGCGGGACTGCCCGCTGGCGCTACCATGGGTTGTCCCGCCAGATAGGCCACCAGCTCTTCCAGGCCTGGATTGTGACCGACGATCATCGTTCTCCCGTGCTGTTGCGGAGCGTTTACGAGCACACCGAGGAGAGCTACCAGATCCGCCGCGTAGATGGCGTCATGCCACTCTACCCGGGACTCGGGGATATCCGCGTGACGGCACAGGCACAAAGCGGTTTGCCTTGCACGCGCGGCTGTTGAGCTCAGTATGTGCCCGGGGAGAAGGTCCTGCCGACGCAGCCAGGATGCCATGCACTTGACGACTTTGCGGCCGCGGCGTGCCAGGGGGCGATCGAAGTCGTTGACGGCATCGCCGCCCCAATCCGACTTTCCGTGACGCAAGATCAACAACTCGCGGGTCGTGCACATTTCGAATCCGGCGGTGGGCGCACTACAACCGCATTGTACATCCGCGTTTCACCAGGCCCACAGGATTCCCATCGGCGATGCCCACCAGCCCGGGTTCTCCAAACCAGCCCGAGCCCGTATCGGGCCAGCACACTGGTAGCGACAGCGCCGAGATGATCGCGGCCGTGGACCTGGGCTCGAACAGCTTTCACGTGAAAGTGGCGCGGGTGATCGACGGTCAACTGGCCGTGATCGACCGCATGCGCGATGCCGTGCGCCTGGCGGCGGGACTCACCGAGCAGAGGAAGCTGCGTCAAAAGGCGTGCAGAAAGGCTCTCACCACCCTGGAGCGCTTCGGTGAGCGCCTGCGGGACATTCCTTCAAGCAACGTTCGAGCGGTGGGCACCAATACTCTGCGCCGAGCGCACAACGGCGACGCTTTCCTGGTGGACGCCGAGGAGGCTCTGGGGCACCCCATCGAGGTCATTTCCGGACGGGAAGAGGCTCGTCTGATCGACCTGGGCGTTGCCCACAGCACCGCCCAGGACGCCGGCCGCAGGCGGGTGGTTGACATCGGTGGCGGCAGCACGGAGCTCATCATCGGCCAGCAGTTCGATGCCCTGCGTACCGAGAGCCTCTATATGGGGTGCGTGGGCATGAGTCGCGAATTCTTTACCGGCGGCATCATCGACGCCCGCCGCATGCGCAGGGCCGAGCTCGCGGCGCGCCAGGAGCTGGAAAGCGTGGAGGAGTCCTACCGGCGCCTGGGATGGGATTCGGCCGTCGGTGCTTCGCGCGGGCACCGTGCGGAATGTCTGGGAGGTGCTGCGCAGCCAGGAGGGGTCCCGCAAGGGCATTACGGCGAAGGGACTGAAAAAGCTACGCGATGCGCTGATACCCGCGGGGTCCGCCGAGCGGCTCGGCCTGCGCGGCCTGCAGCCTGAGCGCGCGCCGGTGTTCGCCGGCGGCGTCGCCGTCCTGGCTGCGATATTCGAGGCCCTCGGCATTGAGTCCATGAGTTGCTCGGATGGCGCACTGCGCGAGGGCCTTCTCTACGATCTCATCGGCCGGTTGCGGCATCACGATGTTCGCAAGGCCAGCGTCGACAACCTGTGTGGGCGCTATCGCGCCGAGGAGGATCAAGCCCGGCGGGTAGCGGCCGGCGAGATGGTCCTGTTCGACCGCAGCTGGTACAACCGCGCCAACGTCGAGCACGTGATGGGCTTCTGCAGCGAGGACGAATACCAGGAATTCATGCGCTCCTGTCCGGAGTTCGAGGCATGCTGGTACGCTCAGGCATTGTGCTCATCAAGTACTGGTTCTCGGTATCGGACGAAGAGCAGGAGCGGCGCTTCCAGAGTCGCCTGCAAGAGTCACACAAGCGCTGGAAACTCAGCCCCATGGACCTGCAGTCGCGGGCCAAATGGGTGGAATACTCCCGCGCCAAGGACGACATGTTTTCTCACACGGACATCAAGCAGGCGCCGTGGTACGTGGTCAAATCCGACAACAAGAAACTGGCGCGACTTAATTGCATCAGACACCTGCTGAGCGTGATTCCGTACGAAGATTTGACGCCGGAGCGAATTAGATTACCGAAGCGTCAGCCGGCAGCGGGATACGTGCGGCCACCCATGTCCGATCAGACCTTCGTACCGGATTACTACGAGTAGCTGCCGATGCAGAGCGCAGTCCGGTCAGGTGAACGCAGATACCCTGAGGTGGACCGGCACGAAGCAATCAGAAGCCGACCTGATCGCCACCTTTCAGATGTAACATCTCACGGGCCTCGGCCGGGCTCGCGATCTCCAGTGACAGATTCTCGATGATGGATCGAATGATGGTCACTTGCTCCGCGTTGCTGGTGGCGAGCTTTCCCTTGCCCGCATAAAGACTGTCCTCGAGGCCTACCCGCACATTGCCGCCCATGATGGCGCCCATGGTCACGAAGGGCAGCTGGTGGCGGCCGCCTGCAAGCACGCTCCAGTAGTAATCATCACCGAACAGCTTGTCGGCGATGCGCTTCATGTGTTGAAGGTTTTCCGGGTCGGCCCCTATGCCGCCGAGTATGCCGAAAATGGTCTGCACGAACAGCGGCGGCTTGACCAGCCCACGCTCCAGGAAGTGTGCAAGGCTGTAGAGATGCCCGACATCGTAACACTCGAACTCGAAACGCGTGCCGCAACCCTCGCCGAGTTCCTTGAGAATATGCTCGATATCCTTGAAGGTATTGCGGAAGATAAAGTCACGGGTGTTTTCCAGATGCTCTCGCTCCCATTCGTACTTGAACTCCTTATAGCGATTGAGCATTGGGAAGAGACCGAAGTTCATCGAGCCCATGTTCAGGGAGCACATTTCGGGTTTGGCCGCTAACGGGGCGGCGAGACGTTCAGCCACCGTCATACCGTGCCCGCCCCCGGTGGTGACATTGATCACGGCTTCGCTGGACTGCTTGATGCGCTGCAAAAATGGCATGAAGACATCCGGATCCGGTGTCGGCCGTCCGGTGTCCGGGTCCCGAGCATGCAGATGAATGATGGAGGCGCCAGCCTCGGCCGCGGCGATGGATTGCTCGGCAATCTCGTTCGGCGTAATAGGCAGATAAGGCGACATGCTGGGCGTGTGGATCGAGCCCGTGGTCGCACATGTAATGATGACTTTACCTTTTGCCGCCATGCTGAATTCTCCGTTTCTGGGTGCGCCCGCTCACGCGTTTCGCCCGTCCATGGCCGGTTCAGGCCCGTTAGACGATCGCTGGTCTCAACTATCTCAGCGAAGCTCGGGTGGCACGTCTTTGATTGATGCGGCAAAAGCCGCGTGGGCTTGCGCGTCCACCAGCCTGTTGAGCACCCGTGTCGAGGCCGGATTCTTTGCCAGCTTGGCCTTCGGTCGTATCGGTCTCTGACTCAGGCCACCACCGCAGTTGGGGCACACGTTCATGAGTAGCGTCTGGACGCAAACGCGACAGAACGTGCACTCGAAGCTACAGATCATGGCCTCGGTAGAGCTCGGTGGCAGCATTCTGCCGCAGGCCTCGCAGCCGGGACGTAGCTCGAGCATCGCCGCTAGCGTCCGTTTCTGCCGCTCATCGACAATACCTGTCGTGGTAAATGTCGCCCAACTTCTTCCCCTGCTCTATGGTCTTCTTGCTCACCTTGGGCTCCAGCATGGATAGCTCGATTTTCGCATCAATGGAACCGCACTTTGCCGTTGTGTAGTACCACGCGTAGGCCTCACGGTCGTTTTCCATCAACTTGTACGTGTGCGCCAAAAAACCTTGGGCATTCCAGTCACCGCCCTCGGCCAAGGGTTGAAAGATCGCCAACGCCTTCGGGTAATTTCCTCGCCCCAGTGCATTTACGCCCGCTTGAATGTCGGCAAGCACTGGCGTTGACACGAACAAGGCAAGGATAAACGCTGCTAAAAATGTAAATCGACTCATACTCGGGACTCTACCGAAAAAATCATCGGTGATCGATGTCAGCCTTCGGTCAGGCGCAGACGGTCCAGCGCGTTGCGACGAAATTCCTGGTAATAAGCTTCCTCGATGGGTTCGGATCGCTCCCAGTATTCTTCTATCCCCATGCTATCACGCCTGTCTTTTTCCACCTGCTCATAAACGTCCCGCTCTGCGAGCCGGGTTATCAATGCATCCCAGAAAGTGTCGTCACCGTACTCCTCGATCAGCTCGAAAGCTCTGGTCGTTTCCTCATAATACCGAGTCGGAGTGTACTCATTCGTCTGGCGATCGGCGTGAACAAACTCGCCGCAACCCATTTCTCCGGCAACTGAGTAGAGCTTCTGCAGCAACATATCATATTCTTCGGCGTCGCTGCGTCCGTCGGGATGGTGCGAATGAATCATCCAGTTCGCCATGAAGACGAAGTCGAGAAGCAATCGGTACTCGTTTTCGGTCAACTCGATTTTCACGATGGAAGATACTCTTGCTTGGATACAGATTCTGAGTCCGGGCCCTCACCAGACACCGACCCGGAATGGGACAGTAGCCTAGTCCAGTGCCACCCTTCAACCGGGTACGCGGGCGGGATGACATTGTCGGAGCCAAGTTAAATTGGTAGATTCCAGGGAAGCCCATGGAGCACCCGAACCGACCATGATCCAACCTGCCCAACGAATGTCGCAACTCGGCACCGAAACGGCTTTCGAGGTGCTGGCCAGAGCCGAGGCGCTGGCGCGCCAGGGGCGGGATATCATCAACCTCGGCATCGGCCAGCCGGACTTCAAGACACCGGCGCACATCGTCGAAGCCGCCGTCAAAGCCCTGCACGACGGCCACCACGGCTATACGCCGTCACCGGGCATTCCAGCACTGCGCGAAGCCGTGTGCCGGGATATCGAGAAATACCGTGGCGTCCGGGTGAGCCCCGACCGCGTCGTCGCGGTCCCCGGCGGTAAGGTCACGATGTTCTTCGCCATCATGATGTTCGGCGAACCCGGCGTCGAGATCCTTTATCCCAATCCCGGATTTCCCATCTACGAGTCGGTCATCAAGTTCAGCGGCGCGACACCCGTCCCGGTTCCTCTGCTGGAGGACCGCGACTTCTCCTTCGACGCCGAAGCGGTGCTGGATTCCATTGGCTCCAGTACGCGGCTATTGATCCTGAATTCGCCCGCCAACCCCACCGGCGGCACGACGCCCAAGGAAACCATCGACACCCTGGTGGCGGGGCTGGAAAAGCATCCCCAGGTGGCGGTATTGAGCGACGAGATCTACTCGCGCATGACCTACGACGGCCGCGAGCACGTGAGCCTTTTGAGCTACCCGCAGCTCGAGGATCGCCTTATCCTGCTGGACGGTTGGAGCAAGACCTATGCGATGACGGGTTGGCGCCTGGGTTACGCCGTGTGGCCGGAGTCTCTGGTGGAAGGTGCGATCCGGCTCGCCATCAACTGCCATTCGTGTGTAAACGCGTCGGCCCAATACGCAGGCATCGCGGCCCTGGACGGCCCCCAGGACAGTGTCGACACGATGGTTGCCGCTTTCGACGAGCGCCGCCATGTAATCGTCGATGGGCTCAACGCCCTCGATGGAACGAGCTGCCGGGCGCCCGGCGGCGCCTTCTATGCCTTTCCCAAAATCACCGGGACAGGAATGAACGCCCACCAGCTGCAGTCGCGCCTGCTCGAGGAGGCGGGCATCGCTACCATCGCGGGAACCAGCTTCGGCGCCTACGGCGAGGGCTATCTGCGTTTTTCCTATGCCAACAGCGTCGACAACATTCGCCGCGCACTCGAGCGCATGGGCGAGTTCCTGTCTTCAGTCACAACCTAATGGGGACACTCCCCAATAGCTAAGTGCTTGATCGGGATAGATCAAGTACTTAGTTATTGGGGAGCGTCCCTGATTGCTAATCGTCCTGGGTCAGTATCGAGTCGCTCAGGGAACGCGGATCCCGCAGGCGCCAGCGCCCGGCATCCACCTGGTGCAGGAAGTCGTCCAGCAGCCGATGAAAAAGATCGGGTTCTTCCAGATTCAGCGCGTGTCCGGTATTGGGCAGCAGCGTCAAGCCGGCCGATGGGATGGTGCGCTTGAGATAGAGTGACGCGGCCAGACACGGTTCGTCTTCGTCGCCGGCCATGATCAGCGTCGGCACTCTCAGTTCCGCCAGAGACTCCTGGAGATCGTAGAGCGATGGCCGTTCCATCTGCACGCCCCGCAGGGTGTTTGCCGATCCCAGGGAGGAATGCTCCGCGAGCATCTCAACGAACTCCGCGAACCCCCGCGGATCCTTGTTCTCGAACTGCACCCGCGTTGGACCGCTGCCGTACTCCCCGGCAAGCTTCTGCATGCCTTGCGCCTCGATGCGCACGGCAAATTCAGCCGCTTCCATGCGAAACTGCTCACGCCGGCTGTGCTCGGCGCCGTAGCCGCAACCCCCGAGAACCAGAGACAGGGCGCGATCGGGATAGTGAAGCCCGAAATGCAGTGTCGCCAGGGAGCCCATGGATAGTCCGACGACGTGCGCGCCTTGAATGGAAAGACCGTCGAGCACGGCCAGGATATCGTCGCGGGCCCGTGCTTGAGAGTAGGCGCTTACGGCCTCGGGCACCTCCGACGGCGGGTAGCCGCGTGCATTGAAGGCGATGCATCGGTAGCGTCTGGCGAAGTGACGCATCTGTGGCTCGAAGCTGCGAAGATCGCCGGCGAACTCGTGAACGAACAGCATGGGCACGCCTTCGCCGACCTCTTCGTAATACAGCTGGATTCCGTCGTCGGTGGTGATCGTTGCCACAGTTTCCCCCTGGTATTCATCAGACAAACCGAGAATGCTATTCTGCCACCAAACTACCTGCGCGCGATGAGAAAAAGACCCGCAACCACCGGTGAGGACACGTTCCCCGACATCGCGGCACAGCTCGAAGAGATTTGGCAGAGTAGAGCACTGCGACTGCGGCAGTCTGTTACATGTCCAGCGGGCTACGCACCGAGGCCCCCGGGGTATTGAGCACATGCGTATAGATCATGGTGGTGGAAACATCTGCGTGGCCGAGCAATTCCTGAACCGTACGTATATCGTGCCCTGCCTCCAGCAAATGTGCGACAAACGAATGTCTCAGGGCATGGCAATTGACCTTCTTGTCCATACCCGCTTCGCGGGCTGCCTTGCTCACGCCTTTCTGCAATCCGTTCTCATCAATGTGGTGCCGTCTGACTTTGCCGCTGCGCGGATCCACTGAAAGGCGACCACTGGGCAAGACGTACTGCCAACGCCACTCCTTCGGCGCATTGGGGTACTTTTTTGCCAATGCCTCGGGCAGGAATACCCCACCCAGGCCCTTGTCCAGATCCTGCTCAAAGAGCCGTTTTACCTCGTCAAGGTGCTTGATTAATGCCGCTTGCAGGGTTCCCGGCAGAGGTACGACCCGGTCCTTTCCGCCTTTGGCATTGCGCACGAAGATCTGTCCGTAGTCGAAGTTCACGTCCTTAATCCTCAATCGCACGCACTCCATGAGCCGCATTCCCGAGCCGTATAGTAACCCTGCCATGAGCCACCGTGTGCCTTTCACATTGGCGAGCAACTTTCGCACCTCGCCGCGACTCAACACCACGGGCAACCGGCGCGGACGTTTTGCACGGGTAAATGAATCGAAGCATGCCAAGGGCCGATCGAGAACTTGCTCATACAGGAAAAAGATTGCGTTGAGTGCCTGGTTCTGGGTGCTCGCCGAACCGCATCATTCGACAGCCAGATACTCGAGAAATTTCTTTATGCCGTCGCCACCGAGATCACCTGGCGTTCTAAACTCGCAGAATGCAATAAATCGGGCCGCCCAGCTCTCATATGCCTGTTCCGTCCTTATGGAGTAGGCGCGCCGTCGGATTTCCGACACCAGGGAATCCATAACTTCGGGATACAGGTCCCGAACCCTGTCACGTCGCCCCGAAAGCGGCTTGCTCTTTGTCTTCGCGCGTGTCCGAAGGCGCTGCTCACGCGCGATCATGGCATGTCGCGGTCCCAGTCGTCGGGCCGAGTCCTTCCAATGTTGCCAGTCGAACTCGCCGGCCCACCCGGATTTCAGCGCACGAACGAAAGAGATTTCCAGCGCATGAATAACCTGACGGTATTGCCAGTGCCGCAGTTCCCCCTTTCTGCCTATCTCAGCCAGAAAGGCGGCAACATCATCCCCTGAATGCTGATGTGGTGGTTTTGGCGTTGTATCGAGATAATGCCCCAGCCTGCGTGCATACCACTGCATTTGGGATTGTTTGACCCTCTGCGAACGCAGGGAGTCCAGGTACTGATGGGAAAAGACACCAAGCCCGCCGGGTCGGCCAGAGTGCTCTGGTTTCATATCTTGACATCCTTGATCAAATTGGGTGAGAAGTGGGCCGCATGGGCCTCGATGCAAGCCTACGCGGATTCCGAACCCATCGGAATACAAGCAATCTGCCTATCACCATATTTTCGGATTCTGGCTAAGCAACAGTTAGGCTATTGGGATCATGTTGTACAAACGAGTGTGGTTTTTGACAACATTGAATATCCCAGAAGATGCAAGCGACCAAAGTTTTAGAGCTTGCGTTACGCCGGCGTATCTAAGGCGGAGTATAAAAATGTTGTCCGGCAAGCCCAACTTCAGCAACTCTGTGGCGCCGCTAGAGGCCGATAATTGCAAAAGTTATCCAAGTTTGCAGGCCATTTTTTCTGAGTATTCAGAGAAGTCTACGGTGGGTATTCTAGCCGAGCTTAGATTGATAAATGCAAAACTGTTTCCTGTAACCCGGAAAACGGACCCTGACGATGGTGCCCTATATCCAGATGAGAATTCTGACGCGCACGCCTTCCGTGCGCGCTTATTGAATGCGATAAATGACTTCTTGAATCCGGATGCGGTTGTACCACTTCGCGTCAAGACGTTAGAAACGTTCTCGGTCGACGACTATCGTAAGGCTTTTACCGAGTCATTTTACGGTATTGGTCCCACAGAACTATGGTACGGTGATGTCTTCGCGGGCTAGAGACTCTTACCAGCAAGCGGCATGAAATATCTTCCTACCGGGAACTACCTAGTGCGGAACTCGCTTAGACGCAAGTTTGAAATGCAACGAATCGAATTACGTCATCGGCGGTAATCGTCGCCACAGTCCCTCTGGTAGTCAGCGTACGAGCTGAGTATGCTGTTTTGTCACCAGTCTATCTGCGCGCGATGAGGAAAAGACCCGCAGCCACCAGCAGCATGCCTGCCCACAGGTGGCCGGTAATCACGTCGCCCAGCAGCCAAGCGCTCAGCAGCACGCCGGCGATGGGGGAGATGAAGTTGAAGCTGATGATGATACTGGGCGCGTAGCGCTTCATGAGATAAAAGGATACCGAGAAACCCAGGCCTGCCACGATCACTCCCTGATAGAAGAGCCCGGCCAGAGGTTCCCAGGCGACGGCTTGCCAGCGGATGGTTTCGAACGCAAAACCGCCCAGAGCAAAAAGAGGCAGCGAAAGGATCATCTGCCACAACACCACGCGCGCCCCATCAATGCGCTGCAGCACTTTCGCGCTGACGATCAGGCGTCCACCCAGCAGACAGGCGCTCATCAGCAGTATCATGTTCCCCCATCCACCGTGAGTTAACTGCAGGTCAGCGCTAGCGCGCATCAGCACCAGGGCCGTGCCCATGAAGGCGACCAGTAAACCAATGCTTTTGGCCACATGCAGCCTGTCGCCAGCAATCAGAAAATGTGCGAACAGCGCCGCGAATATCGGATTGGTGGCGATCAGGACCGCACCCATGGATCCGGTGGTGAGATCGAAACCGATGTTCATGGCCGCGATCTGCACGGTGAACAGTGCGCCAATGAGTGCGAGCGGCCGCCATTCGTGACGCGCTGGCCAGATGGAAACACCGCTGATCCGCGCCCAGATTGCGACGCACACGATGGCGATGGTGAATCGGAAGAAAGCGGTCCACAAAGGCGGGAATGCCAGCAGACTGTACTTGATGGCAACCGGATTGCCACCCCAGAGAAAATGAATACAAACGGCAACGACGACGACCCGCAGGGGGACGGCCATGACTGCACGCGATGTAGACGGCATCGGCTGACCGAAGGGCGGCGTACGGCTAAAGCGACAAGCCGAGCAAACCGCGGGTCAGCTGGAACTGAGTGTAACCCTGGCCGTAAAGCTTCGGTACGTAGTTTCGCGAAGCAGTTTCAGCGATGCGGGAGAGCAGCGACTCCTCAAGAGAGTCGATGGCCGATTCAGTGGACAAACCCAAGTCCAGGTCGGCCCCGAATCGTTCGCAAACGATCGCCGCGCTGCTCACCTGCAGAAGGGGGATCATGGGGTGGGATTGCAAGGGTGCGCGCGAGATGTGAGCGAGCATGATTCCAACGCCGGTGCCACCGAGGCCGGTCAACACCTCCGCGACGTTTTCGGTGGGGGTCTCCATCACGTGGCAACCTGCGGTCTCGGGTGGCTGACCGTAAGCGAGACTGGCGCGCCATTCGCCACCCTCGAAGAGCGCCTTGTTGAAACCATCGTCCGCCAGCACAGAGGCGTTCTCGGCGATGACCACGGTGGCCGCGCCAGCCACCAGTCTGCGCACCAGCCCTGCAAGGGCGAAAGATATGCTTTCCGGAACCGGTCCGACCGTGGTAAGCCCCAGACGCAGGGCTTGCGCACCCACGGGCCCGCGGATGAGCTCGGAATCCTCGCCGAGCTCACGGATAAACCACTGGACGATCTTATCGCGCACTTTGTCCAGGCCTCCGTCCATCTGCACGCTGGCGAAGCCCAGGTGATCAAAACCGATGCCGCGAGCACTCAGGTAATGTCGTACCGCATCGTTGTGCGTTCTCTCGCAGCCGTGTTCCAGCAACATGGCGCGGCGCACGCTCGGATGTCCGATGTGGCCGAGCAGCGTCTGCAGATACAGGTCGTCGGCATTGGCAGATCCGCAGCCCTCGGTATGGGCCAGCGCCACGAACCGAGCGACACCCGGTAGCTCGCGCGCGTTGAGATCCTCCGCCACCAGGCGCGCCACCTGTCCGGAGCACAGACTGGTGGGCATGATCAAGCCTACCTGATCGCAAGCGTACCCCCGTGATGTCACGTAGGCCTCGAAGGTGAGATCGGCGGGCCGCGCGCGCGTAACCTTCAAGGGTTCGCCGCTGGGAGCGGGTGCGCTTCTTATGGCTTCCACGCGACTTCCGTCCGTCTGCGGCCAGTCCCGCCAGATGGACACCTGTGAGTGGCCCGCAAGCTCTCCCTTGCTGCGCTCTCCGGATGCGACCTTCAGGGTCAGCTCGAAGGTCTCCGCACCCAGATTCTCCATGGACTCTCCGTCGTTGTAGCGTCCGGCGTTCACGTCCATTTCATCGGCGAGCATGGCGAAGCGACCGCTGGTCGTCACAAACTTCAAAGTCGGCACGAATGGAAAGTTGGTGATCGATCCGTTTCCGGTGATAAAGAGAATCACGTTGGCGCCGGACGCCACTTGCCCGGCGATACTTTCGAGATCGTTACCCGGACTGTCCATGAAATAGTAACCGCCCGCAGTCATGGGCTCGGCGTAGTCGATGACATAGTCGAGCCGTACCTGCGGGTCGCGTTTACGCGCCGCGCCGATGGATTTCAGCGCGATGTTGTAGAGACCGCGGTAATTGTTACCGCCCGACGGATTGCCTTCCGCCGTTGTGCCGTGATCGGCGGCGCGGGCTTTGAACTCGGCGATCTTGTCGAGAAAGCGTCTTGCCGTCGCCTCGTCGCGAACATTCTCGAGCATGTAGGATTCAGCGCCGATGAGCTCGTCGGTTTCAGCGAGATTGGCGCTACCGCCGTTGCGTATCACTTCCTTCGCCAGCCAGCCGGCCAGCGCATTGCCGGAAATTCCCGAGAACGCGTCGGAGCCGCCACACTGAAGAGCCAGGCGCAAACTGGCGACGCTCTCGGTGGTACGCTGGCAAGAATTCACTTTTGGCAGCCACTCGCGCACGATGCCTGTCGCCCGTTTCAGTTCCGTTTTGAAGTCGGCGCCGAGATCCATGAATGCATGGGTGACGTCGTCGACGGCGTAGTCACCGCGTGCCATGAAGTCGCGCAAGCTATTGCTGTCGAAGCTGCCACTACCGTAGTCCACTATCAGCACGGCGCCGACGTTGGCATGCACCATAAAGCCCGCCAGGGTGCGCAGCACAAAAGCGAGATTGTTGGGCCGCTGGCTGCCGCCGCCCTCGGTATGCGTGACCGCCACTACGCCATCGATATTCCTGTATGACTCCGCGATATCGGTGAAGCACGCCGCCACGGACTCCACGAAGGCGGCGGCGTCCGACGTGGTCGCCAGTACGACGATGAAGTTGCGGGTGCCGATGCCGCGGGTGCCGGCGCGGCGGTAGCCCTTGAAGGTCGCCGGGACCTCCACCAGGGGGACCTGTTTCCCCGGTTTGAAGCTTGTCGCCTCGAACTCACAAACTTCGATGTGATCGCGAAAATTTGCCTGATCGGGAAGCGGAAAGTCGATGTCGCGCTCGGCCAGCACCTCGAGGATCTTGTCATTGCACACGTAGTCACCGGGCGCCAGGTCGCGCACCGCAAGACCAAAGGGCAATCCCCAGGAAAGCAGCGGCTCGCCCGCTGAAATGGCCTGCGACGCAAAGCGGTGACCCTCGAGCACCGTGTGGGACAGGGCCCACTTCCACTCCCCGCGGACGATGACAGTGCCTGCCTCCAGGCGCCGGGTGGCGATGGCGACATTGTCCCCGGGCACGGGAATGCGGCCAACCTCGTCGAATGCCCTTGTACTCGTCTCTGACGCCATCGGTCGCAATGGTACCACCAGTCAGCTGGCCGCCCCCGCTTAACATATCTTTACCTTGCAGACAGAAGCCGGAAAAACACCTCGCTTAAGCTGTTCCGCGAGAATCCTACAACGCGATTCATCCACACAATGAGGAACAGGACATGAGCGAAGAAGTCGCAAACGAAAACTCCACTTGCCACGGGAGCCGCAAGCACCGGCTGGGACGCCGGGTCCGCTTGACCGTGGGCGCGCTGACTATGGTCGCCGTCGGCGCGATGCTCGGCGCCGGCGCCACAGCACACGCGGGGCGTATGGGCGGCTGGCACGGTTTCGGCCACCACGGAAAATCTGCCAAGACCGAGGAGCAGGTACGCGAGCGGGCAGCCGACAAGGCCGCCTGGCTACTCGGGCGCATCGACGCCTCCCCGGGGCAGGAGACCCGCATCAACGACATCGTCAGCTCGCTGGTGCGCGATCTCTACCCCTTGCACGGGGAGCACCGGAATTTCCGCCGTCAGCTGATCACGGAGCTGGCGCGCCCGCAGGTCGACCCCCAAGCGTTGGAGCGGATCCGCGCCGACGGGATGGCACTTGCGAACTCGGCATCGAAGACGCTGGTGAACGCCCTGGTCGATGTCACGGAGGTTCTGAGCGTCGAGCAGCGCCAGGAACTCGCCGCCATGATCGGCCGCCACCGGCAGTGATCGTCTCTTCCGGCCTCTCTCTCGGAGGGGGAGAGGCCGGGGCGACGGGGGCCGCAACCGCCTCCTTTGCGCGCCCTCCACCAGCACGTATTCTTGGCCCCATGAGCGAGCGAATTCTCATGATCGAGGACGACGAAAGTCTGTCCGCCATGCTGAAAGAATATCTAGCACCTCTGGGTATCGACTTGAGCGCCAAACCGAACGCGCAGTCCGGACTGGATGCCCTCGCTGAAGATCACTACGACGCCTTGATTCTCGATGTCATGCTGCCCGACGCCGATGGCTTCGAGCTTTGCCGCCGCGTACGCAACGACTCCGATATTCCCATTCTCATGCTCACCGCGCGCGGCGGCGAAACCGACCGCATCGTCGGCCTGGAGCTGGGTGCCGACGACTACCTGCCGAAACCATTCAATCCCCGCGAGCTGCTGGCGCGCTTGCGGGCAATCCTGCGCAGGCGCGCGGCGCCGGGAGTGCGGCCATCGGGGACCTGGCGATTCGGTCGCCTGGAGATCGATCGCGACGGTCGCGCCGTGCGTGTGGATGGAAACAACCGACCCTTGACCGCCTATCAGTTCGATTTACTCTGCGCGTTGGCGGAACGCGCCGGCACCGTGCAGTCCCGTGAAACGCTCATGGATCGGGTGCGGGGCGAAAACCTGGAAGCCTTCGACCGCAGCATCGACGTTCACATTTCACGCATTCGCAATGCCATCGAAGATGATCCCAAGCATCCACGCCGTGTGATCACTGTGCGCGGCGTGGGCTACGTTTTCGCGCGCCGCCAGGACGACGACTGACTCCCATGCGCCACCTCTACGTTCAAATCTATGTCGCGCTCGTAGCGATACTCATATTATTCGGCGTGCTGGTATTCGCTACCTGGCTGCTACTACCACCCAGTCAAGATCGCCAGCGGTTGATAACGGGTGGCGCGGCGGTGCTCGGCGATCTGCTGCCGGCAAAGGACCGGCCGATCGGCGAGACTCAAGCCGCTCTTGATCGCCTGTATGACCAACTCGGTGTCGATCTATCCCTGTACGCCGCCGACGCAAAGCTGTTGGCGGCGGCGGGTGAAGTGATTTCTGCGCCGGACCTCTCGAACAGAGAGAGCGGCTGGATACACGGCAGGGGCAGGGGCCCGAGGATTGCGCTGCACCTCGCCGATGGCCGGTGGTTGATTGTCCGCGCCCGCCATGAAGGCGGCGCGTCTTGGCTGGCGATGCTGAGCCTCCTCGCCATCGCCGTGGCCATCGGCGCGTACCCCGTCGTCCGGCGTATCACGCGCCGGCTGGAACGATTGCAGACGCGTGTCGATCAACTGGGCGCCGGCGATTTGAGCGTGCGGGTCGAGGTACAGGGCAATGACGAAGTGGCGCAGCTTGCGCGCAGCTTCAACCGCGCAGCCGACCGGGTCGAAAGGCTGGTCGATGTGCAGCGCAGCATTCTCGCGGGTGCCTCCCACGAATTGCGTACACCGTTGACGCGCATACGCATGGGCGTCGAGCTGTTGGCCGGTAATGGTCAGGGCGAGCTGCGTGCGCGCGTCAGCAGGGATATCCGCGAGCTCGATGAGCTCATCGAGGAACTCTTGCTGGCGAGCCGCTTGAGAGCCGGAGAAAGCCTCGAGATCAGCGAGCCGGTGGAGCTATTGGCATTGAGCGCCGAGGAAGGCGCACGGGTCGGTGCCCATGTCACTGGCACGCCTACGACGGTGCAGGGTGATACGCGCACATTGAGGCGCATGTTGCGAAACCTGTTCGAGAACGCCCGGCGACACGGTCAGGGGGCGCCGATTGATGCCAGCGTCGAGACCACCGACACGGGGTTGGCGCGCATCGTCGTCAGTGATGCCGGGCCCGGGGTTCCGGAGGCCGAACGCGAGCGTATCTTCACACCCTTTTATCGCGCCGCCGGCGTATCGAAGGATGGAAGCGGGCTCGGTCTCGCCCTGGTACGCGAGATCGCCCGCCGCCACGGTGGCGATGCGCGTTACCTGCCGCGGGAAGGAGGCGGGAGCTGCTTCCAGGTGACACTGGCGGGGAGCCGCTCGACGTGAGGTGCGATCGCGGCCAGTACCTTCAAATCTCGACCTCGAGACCGAGAATCAGACTGCTCCACGACTTTCCGTGGCCGTCCAGGTTCAGGGATTCGTTGACTCCGCCTTCGAGCGCATTCTGCAGGACGAAATTGAAGCCATTGAGGTGAGGAAGCTCGTAGCGCGTAATTTCACCAGTAAACAGTGCACCGAAACTGCGCTTCAAGTATTTCCCGGTCAATTGCGCGGAAACGGCAGCGTAGTGACTACCATCGTATACGAACACGCCCACGTTCGAGCAGTTTCCCTTGTCACCCGAGCGGGCATGTGCGATCTCCCGAAGGAGCACACGACGGCTCATGCAGCGATAATCTCTGTTCGTGCCGTCACTTTCTCGCGCGCCATGGAGGCGGAGTAAGTGACCACCGACGGCGTGATGCTGCCGCGATAACCACCGCCCCCGGCAGGACCGCAGCAGAGCAGAGACTCCACCTCCCACAACAGCAATTCGGCCTGCTCGGCCGTCGATACGCGTTGGGCGCAATGCAGCCGCACGTCCTCGGCCTGGTCGTGGTAGCGCCGTGCAGTGGCGTGCAGGGACGCGGCACCGATGATGTCGACACGCAATGGGCAATTGCTTGCGTGAACGGCGTCCATACGTTCCTCCACGATGCGCCCGGCAAGCTCGGCTCGGGCCTGGGCTCCCGGTCCCGCATAGGAGACACCGGCCTCCGCCACGTAACCACCATCGAATGCAACCGTCAACTTGTACGATTCAGGGGCGGTGGTACCACCGGCGCCGCTGATGCCGACGCGGTCCCGCGCAAGCGTCTGGATGCGCACGCCGGTAAAATCCGCGCAGACATCGGGGGTAAGGTAGCGCGACGGGTCGTGCACTTCGTAGAGCAACTGTTCCTTGACGGTGCGTTCATCGACACTCCCACCCGTGCCGTCGAGCTTGGTAATGCACGCGCTGCCATCGGGCTGCACCTCGGCGATGGGAAACCCCAGTCGTGCGAGCCCATCGACGTTCTTGTATCCAGGATCGGCGAAATAGCCGCCGGTGATCTGTCCCGCGCACTCCATGAGGTGCCCGACCACGGTCCCGGCACCGAGCGCCTGCCAGTCATCACCGGACCAGCCGAAGTGATGACGCAGGGGCGCAACGTACAACGATGGATCCGCGACTCTTCCGGTGA
>Ga0114947_10000062_pt1 | contig 27454 bp, 26 predicted proteins | sample CR02metaG_FD_99656 | JGI IMG/M metagenome (GOLD analysis project Ga0114947, IMG submission 99656) | Deep subsurface microbial communities from Mariana Trench to uncover new lineages of life (NeLLi) - CR02 metaG | ecosystem: Environmental > Aquatic > Marine > Ocean trench > Sediment ...
AACGAGCGAAGCATGGGAAATTTGCGGCGCAGCGTGTGGCCGGGCGGTCTCTCTGTCACGCGGCCCGAATTGTTCAACCGGGTTGCGCCAACGGGGTGGCGGCGCGTAAAGCGCCGCAATGAACACGCCGCGGCTCGGAGCCGCGCATATAGGGAAAGCGCACGGATCCGGGACATCCGGTCTCGGTGATCAGTCCCCGCTGAAGATCGGTCCAGGCCCACTCCACCCCACTCGGCGTTTGCACCGTGAGCGAGCGTGGGCCCAAGGACTTCATCATGTCGATCCACACCTGAAGCGCACCTTTTGCACCGCTCAATCCCGCCGGCGTGTTGTCATCGTGCCCCAACCACACCACCGCGAGAAGATCCTCGGTGAAACCCGCAAACCAGCTGTCACGTAAATCATCCGTGGTGCCGGTCTTGCCCGCCATCACCAGGCCCGCACCCAATCGCGCTCGCGCCGATCGCCCGGTACCCTCGCGCATGACACCGCGCATCGCTTCCACCACCAGAAACACCGGTCCAGGTTCGAAAGCCTGCTGCACCGACAGCGGGTAGCGCGACAGCGGTTCGCCCCGCGCCGAGGTCACTTCCCGAATGGCACGCAATGGCACGCGAAAACCTCCGCCCGCCAGAGTCTGGTACATCTGCGTGACTTCCACCGGCGACAGCTCCGCGGCACCGAGAAGCAGCGACGGAAATGGTTCCAATGGCCGCTCGATACCCAAGCGTTTCAGGCTGTTCGTTACCTGGTCGAGCCCAACCTCCATTCCCAGCCGCACGGTCGCCAGATTGTACGACTTCACCAACGCTTCGTAGAGTGAAATTCGCCCGTGCAACGTGTCGTCGTAATTCTTCGGCTGCCAAAGCAACCCCGCCGCAGTGCGAATGCTGATCGGCTCGTCCAGCAGCCGGGTTGCCAGGGTGAAGCGCCGCGGTTGCTCCAGCGCGGCGAGATAAACCGCCGGCTTTATCAGGGAACCCACCGGGCGCACGGCATCCAGAGCACGGTTGAAGCCCGCCCTGCCCCGGTGGCGCCCACCCACCACGGCCAACGCTTCGCCGCTCTGGGGGGCTGTGACGATGATGGCCCCCTGGAGCACACCTTGGCCGCCGCCCTTGTTTCGCTCCAGGCGCGCGATGCGCTTCGCCAGAGCGCGCTCGGCAACGCGCTGGATGCGTAGATCCAGCGTCGTGAATATGCGCAAACCCTCACCACGCAAATCCTCGTCCCGATAGTCGCGGCGCAGCTGGCGCCGCACCAGATCGACGAAGGCCGGGTAGCGCGAGCTACCGCGGCTCGCGGGCGTCACACCCAGGGGCAACGACTTGGCCCGCCTGGCACGGGAGACGGAGATAATGCCGAGCTCGCGCATCTGCTCGAGCACCAGATTGCGTCTCTTGATCGCGCGCCGGGGGTGACGTCGCGGATTGTAGTAAGACGGGCCACGCACCACGGCTACCAGCAGCGCCAGCTCCGGCAACTGCAACGCAGCCAGATCCCGGCCGAAGTAAAATTGCGCCGCCAGACCGAAGCCGTGAATCGCACGCCGGCCATCCTGGCCCAGATATACCTCGTTGACATAGGCTTCGAGAATTTCCGCCTTGTCGTAGTGCGCCTCCAGGAGCAGCGCGATGACGGCATCGTTGAGCTTGCGCCACCAGGTGCGGTCTCCCGACAGAAAATAGCCTTTCGCCAGCTGCTGGGTCAGGGTGCTGCCACCCTGCACCACGGCGCCGGCGCGCAGATTGGCGAACATGGCCCGGGCGATGGCGCGCGGCGAGACACCATGATGATGTTCGAATTCGCGGTCCTCGACACTGAGCAGCGCCGCCACCAGGCCGGCGGGTACCTCCTCCAGCCGCAGCAACACGCGATCTTCGTGATGATTGGGGTAGATACGTCCGATGATCGCCGGATCCAGACGCACCAAAGCCTGCTTCGCGCCGTTGGCGCGCAACCCGGCCACCCGCCTGCCGTTGAATCGAATGCGCACCTGGCGCGCCGCCTGCTCGCCATCCCAGAACTGGAAGCGGCGGGTGTGAATACGAAAGCTGTCGCCGCGACGAGTATAGGTGGCCGCACGTCCGGCGGCGGCGGTGGGCTGATAGCCGGCGGCACGCAGCTCCTGTTCCAGATCGTCGCCGCTCAGCCGCATGCCCGCATACAGCTCCATCGGCCGCGCGTAAATGCGTGCCGGTACCGACCAGCGGCGGCCTTCGAATTGCCCGCGCACGTGCAAATCCAGCCATGCCACGTAGCCTGTCGCCGCCAGCGCCACCAGGACCAACACTCGGCCGAGCAGCCGCCGGGCAGCAAAGCGTCCCTGGCGGGGCCGCCGGCCGGATCGGCAGCGGGATGTGGTGCTTCGGCGTCTACGGCGCCGGGTTTTGCGCGGCATTGGCCACCAGAAGATGCGGACAGGACACGAATAGCTTATGGGAAGCGGCGGCCAGAATCAAGAATTCAAATTAGATATAGGCGCTAATCTCTTGTTTTTCAAAGACCCCTAATCCACCTGCTCCTGGGGCCGGCTGGCCTCATGGCGCCGGATCCCGAGCTTGCGCATCTTCTCCACCAGGGTGGTGCGGCCCATGCGCAGGCGCCGGGCTGCGTGGGCGACGATGCCGCCGGCTTCGTCCAGGGCCTGAATGATGAACAGGCTCTCCAGCTTGTTCAGGTGCTCTTTCAGATCCAGACCCTCGCCGGGCAAGCGCTGGGCCGCCATGCCGGTACCCGCCAGCGCGTCCTGCGGCGCGCCTGCGTCGCCGTCCGCTACCATGCACGCCCGGTATTTTTCCGGCAGGTCGCCGGCGTCGACCACACCGTGGGGAAAAAGAATCACCAATCGCTCGATGAGATTGGCGAGCTCGCGTACATTGCCTGGCCATCCATAGCGGCAAAGACAATCCATGGCCGCCGGCGTCAAGCGTATGGAACCGCGTTTCTCATGCTCGGTTCGATTGACGAGATCGTTGACCAGCAATGGCAGGTCCTCTACCCGCGAGCGCAGAGTCGGCATTTCCATGGGAAAGACGTTGAGGCGATAGTAAAGATCCTCGCGAAACCTGCCCGACGCGATAGCTTCTTCCAGATTGCTGTGGGTGGCGGCGACGATACGGGCATCGGCGGCGATGCTCTTGTTGCTGCCCACGCGCTCGAAGGTGCGTTCCTGCAATACGCGCAGCAGCTTCACCTGCATGGACGGCGGCATGTCGCCGATTTCGTCGAGAAATAATGTGCCCCCGTTGGCCATTTCGAAACGCCCGCGTCGCGCGCTGATGGCTCCCGTGAACGCGCCTTTTTCGTGCCCGAACAGCTCGCTTTCCAACAAATCCGACGGAATGGCGCCGCAATTTACCGGCACGAAGGGTTTGTAGCGACGCGGGGAGTGGTAATGAATATTACGGGCCACCACCTCCTTACCGGTGCCGGATTCGCCCAGCAGCAACACCGTGGCATTGGTTTTCCCCACCTGCTCGATGAGGCGCCGCACCTTGCGCACGCCAACGCTGCTGCCCACCAGGTTGCGAAACAGTTCCGGCGAGCGCGGACCGCCCGCCTCGCCCTCACCATCGGCGTGGGTCTGCGCCTGGTGCAGAGCGTAATGGAGATCGGGCTGGCGCACCGGCAGGGAAATTGTCGCAATGGTCTCGGCGTCGATTTCCCGCCCGGCGGCACTGTCGGTGCCCGGATCGCGCAGATAGATGATCGGCAGGCGCGCAGCGTAGTCCTTGATTTCCCGATACGCTTCCAGTAATCCGTCATCGCCACTGCAGGGCGCCAACAACACCACTTCGATACCATGCCCCCGAGGGAATGCCGATTTCCAATCCCCGGGATCGACGACCAGCATCGCCTCGTATTCCAGAAACTCCAGAATGCCGCGCAGGCGTTCGCCCCGCTCGGGGTTCGGATCGATGATCAGCGCGGTGGACATACGCGCACTCTCGCTTCTCTCGTGGTGAGGCCCGGCAGCGCACGGCTCGCGCTGGTGCCATTCAACGCGGGCGCCTATCCGGAGGGATGGATTGAAATAAGTGAAGCACGCGCCCCGGGGCATGTCAAAATATTGGCGCTTGCCGGCGCATCGCTCAGCGGCCTCGGTTCGCCGATCAGCCACCGATCAGTAGACCAGGAGATCCGCGAGCGCCGCCAGGTCCGCCGGCCGGTCCACGTCGCACCGGGTGGTGAGCTCATGCCATTGCCAGCCGAGATCCCGAAATTTCTGCAAAGTCGCCGCCAGCACCTGTGCCGAACCCCACGGGATCCCGGAAAACGCTTGCCAATCGCTTTGCCGCACACCGATCAGATAATAGCCGCCGTCCTGCGCCGGTCCGATGACGGCGTCGCACCCTTCGCGTAAGGCGCCAGCCGCCAGTTGCAGATCCCGCGCCTCCAGAAACGGACAATCGGTTCCCACCAACACGGCGCCGCTGGATTGACCGGCCTGTGAGCGCAGCGCCAGGTGCATGCGCTCACCCAGATCCGCACCCTTCTGAAGGTGCAGGTTCAGGCCGAATTGGCGCTGAATTTCCGCGATAGTGGGATGCTCACGCGCCGGACTGCACCACAGGCCGACGGGCCCGACCCGGGCCTGGACGGCGGTGGCGACGGTGCGCCACAACATGGCGCGATGCAGATTGGCGGCCCGTGCGGCGCCGATGGCAGGGATCAGGCGTGTCTTTACCTGGCCGGGTACCGGCGTGCGGGTGAACACCAGCACCGGTATAGCGGCTCCGGACGCGTGCGCCACCGATCAGCCACGCTCGTAGCGGTGGGCAAGCCTCCTGGGATCGGCGCCAAGCGCGAAGGCCAGGCGCAGTCTCCACATGAGAATGACCGTACGGGCGATACCGTTGACCCGCCAGCGCCGCGCCGAGGTCACGACCCTCTGGCGCAGGCACGCCGGGCGCGCGATCGCCTTCAGAAGCCGGCTGATGGCCACATCCTCCATCAGCGGGATTTCCGGGAATCCACCCACCTGCGCGAATACCTCACGCCGGACGAAAATCGCCTGGTCGCCGGTGGCGATACCGGTTATCCGCGAGCGCAAGTTCATGAACGCCTCGATGATGCGGAAAGACCACTCGCGGCCCGACAAACGCACATCGAAACGGCCCCAGCAACTGACGGTGAGGGCGTCGGCAATAGCGGCCTGCGCATCGCCGGGCAGCAGGCTGTCGGCGTGCAGAAACAACAATACGTCTCCCTTGGCGACCGCGGCACCCGCATTCATCTGCCGCCCACGGCCGCGCCCGGCCACCAGCACGCGATCCGCGAAGCATCTGGCGCGGCTGCGGGTATCATCACGACTGCCGCCGTCGACGACAATGACCTCGTGGCCAGCACCACGCAGGCGGGCAAGCGCCGGCAGTGTGGTGGCCAGACATTCGGCATCGTCGACAGCCGGGATAATGATGGAAAGCCGGGGAGTGGCCTCTGCCATGGTGCTCACACCTTTGCCCCGGGACCGACGCGCCCAACCCTCAGCTCAAAGCGCCGCCGCAACTGCTGCCCTGCCCTGCGGTGCAGGCGTAGCAATGGGCCCGTACGGCAATGGCCCGGCCCTCCACCTCCACGTTCATGAGTTCCGACAAATGCACCCTGGATGATCCGTTGACACGCATGGGCAATCCCAGCATCTGGTTGAAATCGCAGTCGTAAACATAGCCCTTCCAGTCGATGCTCAACAGGTTGCGGCACATGACGTTGTCTAGATTGTCGTCACGGTGGGCATCACGCAGCAATGCCAGATAGCCGTTCAGCTCGCCTTTGGAAATCAGCGTGCTGCCGAAACGCCCCACCGGCAAGTTGGCAAAAACATAAAGCTGGTTGAAAGAAACCCCATAACGCTCCATCAAGATGTTCTTGTAGTCCGGCTCGAGCACCTCCTGGGACGGCGGCAGTGTGGCTCCCTGCGGGTTGTAGACCAGATCCAGCACCAGTGACGAACCCGGCATTCCATAGCCGAGCGCATTCAAACGCCGCAAACCGCGAATGCTGGCGTCGAAAACACCCTTGCCCCGCTGGGCGTTGACATTCTCTTCCAGGTAGCAGGGCATGGAAGCCACCACGTCCGCACGGTTTTCGGCGAGAAACTCTGCCAGATCTTCCTGGCCGGGCTCTTCCAGAATGGTGAGATTGCAACGGTCGATGACGCGCAACCCCCTTTTCCTGCCTTCGCGCACCAGATAACGGAACTGTGCGTTGAGCTCCGGAGCACCTCCGGTGACGTCCAGGGTCGAGACGTCGGATGCGTCCAGATAGCGCACTATCAGCTCGGCGGTATCGGCCTGCATCTCCTCTCGGCGTGTGGGCCCGGCATTCACATGGCAGTGTAAACAGCTCTGGTTGCAGCGATAACCGACATTCACCTGCAGGGTATCCAACTGACCGCGGCGAAGTGGTGGAAAATCCGTGTTGGCCAGCAATGGCAGGAGATCGTGCATATCTGTTTCCCTCGAGATCAGGCGGCAATGCTACTCACGGTAGTAGACCTCCAGCAAGCGCAAATAGTTGCCATCACCGGATGGCAGGGGGGCCAGGTGGCCGGAAAAAACAGATTTGTCCCCGTTTTCCCCCCGCCCATTTTTGCTACACTGCTCTCCTTCGATATCCGGGGCCGTAGCTCAGTTGGGAGAGCGTCGCGTTCGCAATGCGAAGGTCGAGAGTTCGATTCTCTTCGGCTCCACCAAATTCACCAGCAGATTCGAAAGGGGTCTGCCACAAAAGAATGGTCAGTTTTCGCCGCCCCGGTAGCTCAGCCGGATAGAGCGTCCGCCTCCTAAGCGGAAGGTCATAGGTTCGAGTCCTATTCGGGGCGCCACTTTTCGAGCACTCAATTTCGAGGGAGATTTTTGGCTTGATGTAACGCCAAGGGTCCCTCCAAGTTCGAATCCCGCCTACACAATCTAAGGAGTGAGGCTGACGATGATGACCAAGAGCGGCTCTAAGCAACCATTGAAGGTCTACTGGCAGCCGGGATGCTCCAGCTGTCTCAAGACCAAAGAATTCCTGCTCGCCAACGGCATGGAGTTCGAGTCCATCAACGTGCTGGAAGACGAGAACGGGTTCCGGGAGCTCGAGGCCCTGGGTCTCAGGTTGGTGCCCATCGTCGCCCGGGGCAGAGACTGGGCCAACGGCGCGGTGTTTCGTGACGTCGCCAAGGTGGCGGGCTTCGAGTGGGGCGGCCACGACATTCTGGCGCCGGAGGAGCTGCTGGCGCGGATCGACGAAATCCTGCGCGCAGCCCATCGATTCACCGCACAAATCCCGGAGCATGCGCTCGACACCCTGCTGCCTGGACGCCCGCGATCCTACCGCCAGCTCGCTTACCACATTTTCCAGATACCGGACATATTCTTGAACCGCGTGGAGCACGACGCGCCCTATACCTACGAAGCATTGATCAGCCAGTTGCCACCGGAGCTCGAGACCCGGCAGGACCTTCTGGACTACGGGGCCAGGGTGCGATCGCGCCTGAACGCCTGGTGGCGATCGGCAGGACGGGACACAGACTTTGCACAATCGGGAAAGGTCTACTACGGCGACGTGACCCTGCACGAAGTATTCGAGCGAACCGCCTGGCACTCTGGCCAACATACGCGCCAGTTGCTGCTGGTCCTGGAGAAGCTCGGCATATCGCCATCGGATCCCCTGACGGAAGCGAATTTTGCCGGCCTGCCCATGCCGAACAAGGTATGGGACAACGAAAAGAGTTGGGAATAATCTTACCGCCCGTACAGGACCGCCATCGGCGCGCACAGTCCGGGAACCGCCCGACCCTGTCGGGCGGCCGACAGGGCCGTTGGAGTTCTATGCCAATTACCTACAATTCTTTGCGCATCATTGTGGCCACCGTCGGCTGCTAGACACAGCCATCTCCAAGCATCAGCTATTGTTTCAGCTTCTTGCGATAGCTGATTGTAAACCACAAATGCGAGGGTCGAATTTCCTTCGTTTGCCAGCACCTTCAGAGGCGCTAGATTTCCTGTGAGTTCAGCCAACTCGATTATCGCTACTGTGTCGCCTGCTTCTGCTGGTGCCTCTAGTTCCGCAATCCTTGCCTTGTGCTGCGCCTCCAGCTCCGCAGTTCTTGCCTCTCGATCGGCCGTCGCCTTCATCGCCAGAATCTCATCTCGTTCGTCCGGTTCCCACACCGCTGCAGCACATTCGGCTATCGGGGCAACCTGTTCGTCAGAACTGTCTCTCTTTGTTGCGCGGAGCGCGTTGTCCATGACCGTGTAGCGCTGAACGACGTGATTCTCACCCAGTTCTATCACATAGCAGTGGAGGATATCCGTAGAAGTCGTGGTCTTGCCGCCGACAGGAATAAAAAAGGGGCCGACTGCTCCGACGTAGAGATCTGTCGAATAGGTTTTCTCGCCTTGGTACACCATCATGTAGGAGCGTCCACGGGGGGCCGAAAAATCCGGCCGACCAATCCATTCATTGACGTCGTCTTTGTCAAGGCCAATTAAAGACTCCAGGGTTGCCTCGTGGATGACGCCCGTTTCGCTGTCGGGGGTTACGGAAGGCACAGGAACGATGAACATTCTAATTCACACCGACTGGGGTATGACTGACAAGTAGCATACATATGGCATTGAGAACGAAAAGCCCCCGCCGGACATTGCGCCAGGCGGGGCTACAGAGGGAGTGTCAGCTTCGATCTGACGGGATCAGCGTACGAAAGCCGGGAGCAAGAGGGTGTTGATTCGGGAACGATCGACGGGGTCCGTCGGCCCGGACTGAGCGATCATGCTGCCGCGCTTGGCCGGGAGGCGATCTCCTCATGCCAACGCACGACGTTTTCTGCCCCGCTTCCGGGGATCGCCACATCCACGCGCTTCGCGAACTCGATGGTCACGAATGCCGTGATATCGGCGATGGTAAATACCCCGCCGGCGACGAACGGGTTGTCGGCAAGCTGCCGGTCGAGCATTCCAAAGAATCGACCCAGGGTCTGCTTGCCGCGCTCCACCAGGGCGGGGATCTGGGGAACTCCCCCGGGCACGCCCGAAAGCCCGCGATCCTCGAACATGGGCAGTGCGTTTCGAACCACCTCCGAAGCCGCCACATAGCCCACCAGCTCGACGCGCCGATTCCACATTTCGACGATTGCCTTGCCTTTCGCATCCGTCCCCATCAAAGGTGGTTCGGGATGCAATTCCTCGATGTAACGGCAAATTGCCACCGATTCGGCAATACAGGTGCCATCATCAAGCTCGAGCACCGGCACGGCGTTCAGCGGATTCATCGCGTGGAAGGACTCCTCGAACTGCTCACGCTCGCGGGTATTTATCTGAACCAGTGGGATTTCGACGGATTTCTCCGCCAGAAACATGCGCACCCGGCGCGGGTTGGGCGCAAGCGCGAAATCGAACAGTCTCATGGTGTTCTCCCTATAACGATCGCGAGATGGCGGGAATCCCGCATAGGGACTCCGAAGCCTGAGGTAGCAATTATTGCATATGGAAAGAATCGCTCCTATCTCGGACTTTGCCGGTCATGGGCGTGAGAATAACTCCGGCATTCACTGTTACGTTGACAAATTGCGAGGGCCTCGTGTACCGACTAAAGTAGCGACCCGATGAAGGATATTGTCATGCGCCACCGAACCGCTCTGGGTTGCGTCCTGTTGCCTGCGCTTTTTGCGTCGACCCCCGTTCTTGCGGACCAACCGATCTTGACCGAATGGGAGGTTCCCTACTCCAGCTCCAGGCCCCGAGATCCCTATGTCGATGCGAGCGGCATCGTCTGGTTCGTCGGTCAAAACGGCGACTACGTTGCCTCATTCGATCCGAAGACCGAAGCGTTCCACCGTTTCTCTCTGGAAGATGGAGCAGGCCCGCACAACCTCATCGTCGCTGGCAACGATACGATCTGGTACGCCGGCAATAGAGCCATGCACATTGGTCGATTGAACGCAAACGACGGTTCAATTCACACCATCATGATGCCGGACAAGAAAGCGTGGGACCCACACACGCTGGTGTTCGATACTGCAGGCGACATCTGGTTCACGGTACAGGGTGGTAACTTCGTCGGCAAGCTGACCATCGCTGATGAAACGGTGCGCCTCATACCCATTCCAAGTCGTGGAGCCCGCCCCTACGGGATCAACATCGCGGGCGATCGGGCAGTGTGGGTGAGCTTATTCGGCACCAACAAACTGGCACGGATCGATCCTGACACGTTTGAGCTGACTGAAGTGGTTCTGCCGCGAGCAGACGCACGCCCCCGGCGACTCGAGATCACGGCTGACGGCTTGGTTTGGTATGTGGACTATGCCAAAGGCTACCTCGGCCGCCTGGATCCGGCGACGGGCGCCATTGCGGAATGGCCGGCACCGTCCGGCGGAGACAGCCGACCGTACGGCATGGAAGTGGATAACCGGGAACGTATCTGATTCGTGGAGTCGGGCCCTCAGCCAAATCTGTTCGTCGGCTTCGATACCAAGACGGAAGCCTTTGTCGCCAGCGTCGAAATCGAGAGCGGGGGCGGTACGGTACGGCACATGCACTACGACCTGGCGACCAACAGCGTCTCAAGCATCATCAAGGATGATGGTATTGCTCACTCTGGAGAAGTCTCGCCGGGCGATCCGGAGGGTTTGTGAAAAGCAATCTGCCTGATCACTGCGTTGAGGGCTCGCCATTGTTCGTCGGCTGCCATCCTTGGCCAACCGTTCTCACCGATCAACTATCTCGTCAGACGTCGAGATTGAGAGTTCCAACCATCTTCTAGAAACCGGATGTATAACGATGACTGTTGAACTGGAATACTTGACATGGGTTACCGTGGTTGCAGCGCTGATGTGGATTCCCTACATCCTCAACACGATTGCAGTCAGGGGGCTGGTAGATGCCGTTGGCTACCCCGACGATCCGAAACCACTGGCAGCTTGGGCAAACCGAATAAAGGGAGCGCACAGCAGTGCTGCGCAAAATTTGGTCGTTTTTGCTGCGCTGGTCTCGTCGCTCACGTTGTCGGTGTGAACAACGACACCACCGTGCTTGCCTGTGCTATCTATTTCTGGGCACGTGTCGTTCATTTTTCGGTGTATACGTTCCGCATTCCGTGGGTTCGTACGCTAGCCTTTGTCGTCGGATTTGGATGTCAAATTGCATCGGCATGGCAGATCCTGGCGTAAGAAGCAGTTGGCTGTCCGGCGTCTGACATGGCAACAGACAGCGTGCCGCTCGGCGCCGCCAAGCTCGCTGGTCAAGCACACCTTTCTTGCCATCAGGACGGACACCGCCGTACTCGACAACGCAGCCGTACGCGGCGTCTCGGGGCCCCCCTGGCCCCGCGGTCAAGATGCACATCGTCCCATCCCATGGACTGGACACTCCCCCGCCCACCCGGGTGGCTTTCATTGTCGGAATTCCTGACACTCTTAGTTCTTCAAATATCTGCAGCTAAGTCATTGTCTGTGGGCGATTTTCCACGATTTCCCCCATCGCACCTGTCGAAATACTTTACACATCGCCGAATTCGGTCCGACACGCTCCCTACAAGTGCCTGATTCGCTGGGGCCATTGGTGGATGGCACGGTCCATGCTTCCAATTCCTCCGGGTAGCAGGAGTTGTAGACCATGCCGGTTAAAGCAGGCGGCGTCGCGCCGGTCTTGTTGCCGGCGGTGGCGGGGATGTTCATGATATCCCTGCTGGACGCTGCCGGGATGATTTCCGCCGGGTCGCCGCTGGCCCAGGTGATTTACTATGGGCTTTTCGGTGCCTGCGGCGGCATCGTCGTGCATGCGCTGGTTCGGCGGCTGAGGCGACCGTAAGCAGGCAGTGTCGATCCCTGCGGGTAGCCTTATAATCCGCCGCGACATGACAGACGAGGGTAGAAATTCCGTCTCGGGCGTGGATCGGATGCAAGGCGTGGTCCAGCACCTGCTCCCTCACAGGCTGCTCACCGCTGTCATGTACTATTCCACCCGCCTGGGGTTCCGGCCCTGGAAGAATTGGCAGATCCGCTGGTTCATCCAACGCTACGGCGTCGATATTTCCGAGGCGCCCAGCGCCGACCCCAACTATTACGCGCACTTCAACGCCTTCTTCACCCGCACCCTGCGGGCGGGCAGCCGGCCACTGGACGGCGACCCCGAAGCAATCGTCTGTCCCGCCGACGGCACCTTGAGCGCCATCGGAGACATTCACGCAGGCAAGCTGTTGCAGGCCAAAGGGCAGCACTATTCCCTCCACACCCTGCTCGGCGCTGACAACGGCCGCGCAGCCCCCTTCGACGGGGGGCGGTTTGCCACCCTTTATCTGTCGCCCCGGGACTATCATCGCGTGCACATGCCGGTGGCCGGCCGGCTCCGCGAGATGACCTACATTCCCGGGCACCTGTTCAGCGTCAACTTTGCCACCGCCCGGGCCGTCCCGCGCCTGTTCACGCGAAACGAACGGCTGGTGTGCCTGTTCGATACCGAGCTCGGCCCCATGGCGCTCATCCTGGTGGGCGCGATGCTGGTGGCGGGGATGGAGACGGTCTGGTCGGGGCCTGTGACGCCACCCCACGGTCAGAAGATGCGCAGCTGGCGTTATGACGGCGAGAGCGCGATCCGGCTCGCGCGCGGCGAGGAAATGGGCCGTTTCAACGCAGGCTCCACGGTGATTCTGCTGTTTCCCAACCGTCGGATCGACTGGCTGGATGGGTTCGAATCCGGAACCGCCGTGCGCATGGGCCAGGGGCTGGCCCGCTCAACCGCCCAGGGCTGAAATGCACAGGGCGAGCAAGCCGCTCGGGTAAACCCCCAGCGCCAGAATCGCCAGCGCATTGGCGCTCACCATCATGCGCATGTCCGAGCCCGCCACCACCGGCGCTGCCTCCGCCGCTTTCTCGAAATACATCATGCGGATGACACGCAGATAGTAGAACACACCGACGATGGAAAACATTATCGCCACCACCGCCAGCCAGGTCAGATCCGCGGCCACCACTTCGCGCAGCACCGACCACTTGGCCCAGAAGCCCAGAAACGGCGGCACTCCCGCCATGGACATCATCAGTATGAGCATCAAGAAGGCATACCAGGGATTGCGATCATTCAAGCCCTTGAAATCCTCGATCCGGTCGGCTTCGAAGCCGGCATGGCCGAGAAGCACGATCATCGCGAATCCTCCCAGGCTCATGAACGCGTATACGATGATATAAAACATCGACGCCGAGTATCCCGCCTTGCTGCCCGCGATGATGCCCAGAAACAGAAACCCCACGTGGGCGATGGTCGAATAGGCGAGCATGCGTTTGAGGTTCGTCTGGGCAATAGCGACGATGTTGCCCACAGCCATGGACAATACCGCCAGGATCATCAGCATGGCTGTCCAGTCCCCCTGCAGGCCGGGCAAACCGTCCACCAGCAGGCGCATGAGCATGCCGAAAGCCGCGATCTTCGGCGCGCTGCCGATGAACAGGGTCACCGAGGTCGGGGCTCCCTCGTAAACATCCGGCACCCACATGTGGAACGGCACCGCGCCGAGCTTGAAGGCGATGCCGACGATGATGAATACGAGCCCCAGTATCAGGATCAGATTGCGGCCCTCCATACCCGCCACGCTCTCGCGTATGGCGGCCAGATCGAGGCTTCCCGTGGCGCCGTAAATCATCGACATCCCATAGAGCAGCATCCCCGACGCCAACGCCCCCAGCACGAAGTACTTCATGGCGGCTTCCGACGCGGTGCCGGATTCGCGATTCATTGCCACCATTGCGTAGAGAGACAGAGACAACAGCTCCAGCCCCAGATATACGGTCAGCAGACTGTGGGCCGAAACCAGAATCATCATGCCGAGCACCGCGAATAATCCGAGAACGAAGTACTCGCCCCTGAACAGATCCCGCACCCGGAGATAGATCTTGGAATAGAAAAATACGAAATAGGTCGTCAGCAGAATAAATACCTTCAACAGCGTGCTCATACTGTCGGCTACAAAGGTGCCGCTGAAGGTGATTTGCGGTGATTCGGGAAACAGAACCAGACAGAGCACCGCCGTGATCACCAGCGACGTTTGAGCCAGGTGATAGGTGAACATCCGCATGCGCTCCGGCAGGTACACGTCGACGACCAGTACCACGCAGGTTGCCGCGAGCAGGAACATCTCCGGTATCGCGGCAGACATATCGGGAATGATGAAGTTCATAGCTTGGTTGCCGCCATCTGCTGCAAAAGATGCTCCACCGTCGCTCCCATGACGTCCAGAAGCGGTGCTGGCCAGACGCCGAGCAGCAGCACGGCGACCGCCAGGGATGCAAGAATTACGGTCTCACGCGCGCCGATGTCTTCGAGCTTAGCGACCTGCTCGTTCGCCACCGCACCGTAGATGACGCGCTTGTACATCCACAGGGAATAGGCCGCACCCAGGACCAATGTGGTGGCGGCGAGAAACGCGATCCAGAAGCTGGCCTTGAAGCTGCTCAAGATCACCATGAATTCTCCGACGAAGCCCGAGGTCCCGGGGAGTCCGGAGTTCGCCAGAGCGAACAACATCATGAAGGCGGCAAACACCGGCATGCGATTCACGACCCCGCCGTAGTCCGCGATGAGGCGGCTGTGCATGCGATCGTACATGACGCCCACACACAGAAAGAGAGCCCCAGAGATGAACCCGTGGGAAATGAGCTGCACGATACCGCCCTCCACCCCCAGGGCGGCGCCACCCACGTCGCCCGTCATCAGTATCCGGAAGGCGATGAAGAAGCCCAGGGTGGCAAATCCCATGTGCGCGATGGATGAATAGGCGATGAGCTTTTTCATGTCCGGCTGCACCAGCGCCACGAAGCCGATATAGACGATGGCGATCAGCGACAGCGTGATCATCAGCCAGTCCAGCTCACGGCTCGCATCCGGTGTGATGGGAAGGCTGAAGCGCAGAAATCCGTAGGCGCCGAGCTTCAGCATGATCGCCGCCAGAATGACCGAGCCGCCGGTGGGCGCCTCCACATGGGCGTCCGGCAGCCAGGTGTGCACCGGCCACATGGGCACTTTGACCGCGAAGGCCGCCAGGAACGCGAAGAAGATCAACACCTGCGCCTGGAAGCCGATGGGTGCGTCCTGCATGGCGAGGATCGAGAAGGAACCCGTGTGTATGTACAGGTAAATGAGCGCCACCAGCATGAACACCGAGCCGAAGAAGGTGTACAGAAAGAACTTCACGGTGGCGTAGATGCGCCGTTCGCCACCCCAGATACCGATGATCAAGAACATCGGTATCAGCAACGCTTCCCAGAAGACGTAGAAGAGCATGCCGTCCAGCGCCGAGAAGGCGCCGATCATCAGGCCTTCCAAGACCAGAAAGGCCGCCATGTACTGCCCCGGCTTGTACTGGATCACCTCCCAACCGGCCAGCACCACCAGCGCCGTGGTGAACGTGGTCAGGATAATCAGCGGCATGGAAATGCCGTCGACACCGAGATGGTAGTAAATGTCGAAAGCCTCGATCCAAAGGCTCTTCTCCTGGAACTGCATATCGTGGGTGCTGATATCGAATTGCGCCCATAACGGTAGTGACATGACAAAGGTCAGCGACGACACGATCAATGCGATGGTGCGGGCGGTTGGTGCGTTGCGCGCGCCACTCGCCAGCAATACCCAGATACCACCGAGTATGGGCGTCCAGACCACAAGGCTGAGATAAGGTAGATCGGGCATCAGTCGGTGATCATCGTGTTATCGGCCACCCTATGCGCTGTAGACGAAAAGTCCCAGTGACATGAGCACCAGCAGACCGATGATCATGGCGAAGGCATAGTCATATAGAAAACCACTTTGCATGCGCCGCGCGACGCCGGAGAACCAGCCCACCGTCCGTGCCGTACCATTCACCACCAGCCCGTCGATGAGGCCTTCGTCGCCGCGGCGCCAGAACAGGCCCCCGATCCCCCTGGCCCCGCCGGCAAACAGAAACTGATAGAGCTCGTCGAAACCGTACTTGCGCACCAAGATGTCGTAGACGACGCTGAATCGGGCGGCCAGCTTGTCCGGGAGCTCGGGCCGTTTGATGTACATGATCCAGGTGAGAAGGAAGCCGGTGACGACAAGGATGAACGGCCAGTGGAAGAACCCGTCCAGGACGAACGGCATCGCCCCCGGCCAGGTCTTTGCCATCTCGGCGAGCACATCGTGGCCGCCGGGGGCGACGAATATGGACGAGCCGAAATAGCCGCCGAACAGCACCGGCACGACAAAGTACCAGCCGATGATGGCCGACGGTATGGCGAGCACCATCAACGGCACGGTCACCACCGCGGGTGTTTCGTGGAGGCTCTCGCGGGCGTGCTCGTCCATGCGCTGCTTGCCGTGGAAGACCAGGAAAAAGAGACGGAAGGAATACAGGGCCGTGATGAGGACGCTGCCCAGAACCATCAGGTAGACGATGCCGGCGCCGGGAAGGCTGGAATGATGGACGGCATCGATAATGGCGTCCTTGGAAAAGAAGCCCGAGAAACCCGGAAAGCCCACCAGCGCCAAGGTGCCGACGAGCATCGTGAACCAGGTGATGGGCATGTATTTCCACAGCCCGCCCATCTTGCGCATGTCCTGCTCGTGGTGCAGGGCGATAATCACCGAGCCTGCGGCCAGGAACAGAAGCGCCTTGAAGAAGGCGTGGGTGGTGAGATGGAAGATCCCCGCCGCGTAGGCCGAGACCCCCAGCGCCACGGTCATGTAACCGAGCTGTGAGAGCGTCGAATAGGCGATCACGCGTTTGATGTCGTTCTGCACCAGTGCCAAAAGCCCCATGAACAAACAGGTAATGGCGCCGATCCACATGACCACGGTGAGCGCGGTGTCGGACAACTCGAACAGGGGCGACATGCGCGCCACTAAGAAGATCCCCGCCGTCACCATGGTGGCGGCGTGGATCAATGCCGATATGGGCGTCGGGCCTTCCATGGAATCCGGCAGCCACACGTGCAGCGGAAACTGCGCCGATTTCCCCATGGCACCGATGAAAAGAAGGATGCAGACGAGCGTCAACACGGACCACTCGGACCCCGGCAGCACCATGATGGTAGTGCCCAGCACGTCGGGAGCACGTTCGAACACGGTGGCGTAATCCAGGGAGTCGAAGTACATGAGCACGGCGGCAATCCCGAGGATGAAACCGAAATCGCCCACGCGATTGACCAGAAAAGCCTTGAGGTTGGCGAAAATCGCCGATTCCCGTTGATACCAGAAGCCGATGAGCAGATAGGAGACGACGCCCACCGCTTCCCAGCCGAAAAACAGCTGGAAGAAATTGTTCGACATGACCAGCATCAGCATCGAGAAGGTGAACAGCGAGATGTAGCTGAAGAAACGCTGGTATCCCGGATCATCGGCCATGTAGCCGATGGTGTAGACATGGATCATCAGGGACACGAAGGTCACCACCAGCATCATGGTGGCGCTCAGCTCGTCGATGAGGAATCCGACCTCGAAGCGCAGATCGCCCACTATTCCCCAGACATACACCGTGCCGTTGAAGCCCGGCGCACCGTCCCAGACCACGTGCTTGAAAGCCACGAAGGATAGAACCGTCGCGATGGCGACGCCGATGATCGTCACCCAGTGAGCGCCCGCCCTGCCGATGACGCGCCCGAAGAGTCCCGCGACGATGGCGCCGATGAGGGGGCTGAGCACCGTCCACAAGTAGATGCTGTACATATCCTGCGTCACGGCTAACCCTTCAAGATATCCAGCTCGGCGACATTGATGGTCCGGCGCGTGCGGAACACGACCACCAGGATGGCGAGTCCGATAGCGGCTTCCGCCGCTGCTACCGTGAGGATGAAAAACACGAACACCTGGCCGGCAAGATCGCCCAGATGGTAGGAGAAAGCGACGAAGTTCAAGTTGACCGACAACAGCATCAGCTCGATGGACATGAGCAGGATAATGACGTTCTTCCGGTTAATGAAAATGCCCGCCATGCTGATGCAAAACATCACGGCGCCGAGGACGAGAAGATGCGAGATGTCTATCACGACCCGGCCGGACTTCCCTTTTACTGCTTCTTTTCCGCCGGCATCTTGACGATTCGAATTCGGTCCTCACGGCGCACGGCCACCTGCTGCGAGGGCCGCTGATGTTTGGTGCCGGGCCGGCGGCGCATGGTGAGCGCGATGGCCGCAACGATGGCAACCAGCAGAATCGCGGCCGCGATCTCGAAGGGATACACGTAGGTCGTGTAGAGGACCTTTCCGAGCGCTTTGGTGTTGCTGTAATCAGCCCCATGGGCCAGCGGCGGTGGCGCAGAGGCCAGGCTCGAGCTCTTGACACTGAATACCCAGTAAAGCTGAACGATGATCAGCGATGCGACGCCCGCACCTACCCAGACGTGGCGGATGAACCCCTCACGCAGGCGCGCCAGATTGATGTCGAGCATCATGACCACGAACAGGAACAGCACCATGACCGCTCCTACGTAAACGAGCACCAGCACGATGGCCAGAAATTCTTCTTCCAGCAACAACCAGATACAGGCCATGGAGAAAAAGGCCAGCACCAGAAACAGGGCGGCGTGCACGGGGTTGCGCACCGTAATGACGCGCAGCGCAGCCCCCACCAGCACGATGGTAAAGAAGTAAAACAGGATCTGTACGACTGTCACTTGTTGTTGTTCCTGCCAAATCCCGTCAACGGTAGGAGGCGTCCTGTTGACGATCCGCCGCGATCTGCTTTTCCCAGCGATCGCCAACCGCCAGAAGATCTTCCTTGGTCATCAGCAAGTCACCGCGTTTTTCGCCGTGATATTCGAATATCCGTGTCTCCACGATGGCATCCACCGGGCAAGATTCTTCACAGAATCCGCAAAAAATACATTTCGTCAAATCGATATCGTAGCGGGTCGTGCGCCGCGTTCCGTCGGCCCGGGGCTCGGTTTCGATGGTGATCGCCAGAGCCGGGCAAACGGCCTCGCAGAGCTTGCAGCCGATGCAGCGTTCCTCGCCATTGGGATAACGCCTGAGCGCGTGCAGTCCGCGGAAGCGAGGGGACTGGGGCGTTTTTTCCTCTGGATAGCGAATCGTGAATTTCGGCCGGAACAGGTATCGCCAGGTGAGCGACAATCCCTTCAGCAACTCGAGAAGCAGCAGGCTCTTCAGATACTGATGGACTTTGTTCATGACCGTCATATTTTGTCGAACCAGGGCGGAAGCTCCGCCATGACCGCGACCCCCACGACCACGATCCAGACGATGGTGAGTGGGATGAAGACCTTCCAGCCCAGGCGCATGATCTGATCGTAGCGATAGCGCGGGAAAGTCGCCCGCAGCCACAGAAACACGAACATGAAAAACGCCACCTTGAACACGAACCAGTGAAATCCCGAGGCCCAGAAGCTGCCGCCGAGCCAGACGACGCCGGCTAATTGGGGCAAGGGCGACAACCAGCCACCGAGGAACATCACCGTGGCCAGAACGCAGATGAGCACCATGTTCGCGTACTCGGCAATGAAGAAGACCGAGAACGGCATGCCCGAATACTCCACGTGAAAGCCGGCCACGATCTCGGACTCACCCTCGGCGACGTCGAAGGGAGCACGATTGGTCTCGGCCACCCCGGCGATCAAATAGACGACGAACATGGGAAACAGCGGCAGCCAGAACCAGTTGAAGACGCTGCCTGCCTGGGCGTTGACGATGTCGCTGAGATTCAGGCTGCCCGCTGCCATCAGCACCGTCACCAGGGCGAAACCCATGGCGATCTCGTAGGCGACGATTTGCGCCGCCGATCGCAATGCGCCCAGAATCGCGTACTTGGAGTTGGATGCCCAGCCGGCAATGATGACCCCGTACACCGCCAGCGAGGTCATCGCCAGTATGTACAGCAGCCCCGCATCGAGATCGGCGAGCACCCAACCGTCGTTGAATGGAACCACCGCCCACGCCGCGATGGCCGCGCCCATGGACAGGACCGGCGCCAGGATGAACAACATCTTGTCGGCGCCGCTGGGGATCGTGATCTCCTTGAACATGAGCTTCACGGCATCGGCGATGGGCTGCAGCAAACCCTGCCAGCCGACGCGATTCGGACCCATGCGCACCTGGATGTAGCCGATAATCTTGCGCTCGGCGTAGGTGTAGTAAGCGACAATCACCAGCAACGGCAAGATGACCAGCAACGATTTGCCGAGGATCCAGGCGAAGGCGATGAGTGATTCCGTCATCGACCTTAGGCCTTCTCGATGCGCATGGGCCCGAAGCTGGGACCCAGAGCCGCCGTTTCGACGATTCCGGCGGCAAGGCCTGCGCAACGGTCCGGGACGTGGTCGTCCACCACCACCGCAAAGTTCACGCGCGTGCCGTTCTGCTGAACCGCGGCGCTATCACCATCGCGCAAACCCAGTTCCCGGGCAAGCCCGCTGTTGATGTGCACACCCCGGAAGTCAGCGTCCGCAGTGTGTTGCAGGGCATGCGCGCGACGCACCAACGGATCGGTGGCATACATGGGCACCAATCCGATACGAAAGATGGCTCCGGCGTCGTCAAGGCTTTCCGCCGGTTCCAGGGAAGATTGTGGCGGCGCCGACGGCGTGACGTTGGCAACCCGTTCGCGACACTCCTTCAAAACTTCCGCCGAGTCCTGATAATCGAAGCCCTTGAGCTCGAACAGGTTACCGAGCACGCGCAACACCTTCCACGCCGGACGCGCCTCCCCGGGTGGCGTAACGGCACTGGTCATACTCTGCCAGGTGCCTTCCAGATTCACATAGGTGCCCGAGGTCTCGGCGAATTGTGCCGTTGGCAACAGCACATCGGCAAACTCCATCATGGCCTCGGTGCGGTAAGCGGTGAGGCTCACGACGCACTCGGCTGCGCCAAGCGCCGACAACGCTTGTGCGCCGTCGGCACAATCGAGCTCCGGTTCTATGCCGAGGGTGAGGTACGCGGACAGCTTCGCGGCCAGCATCTCCGCAGCCGCCAGACCCGCCGCCGGCGCCGACTTGCCGCCGGGGCCACGATGGGGCAGGACGCCCGCCAGCCAGGCGCCCGCGGCATTGGCGCCCTGGCTCAAGCTTCCGTAGCTGGCGCCGGAGGAGCGGGCCACGGCTGCCGCCAGGGCCCGCAGGTGGCTCGCTTGCGGGTGTGAATTCACCAACGGGCCCACCAGCACGGCGGCCCGTTCGGCGTTGCGCAACGCTTGAGCGATTCGCTTTTGCACCTCAGCGGCGCTCGAGCCGGCGGCCAAGCTGGCGTCACCGGCCTGCCCCGCCAGCGCTGCCGCGATGCCAGCCAGCGCGTCGGGCATCTCCAGCGGGCCCACCTCCAATTGCTCGGCAACGCGAAAATTCTGCCCTTCCGCGGCCTGGCCCAGAACCATGACATCGGCACCAGCCAGAGTCGCTTTGCGCAGTCGGTGATTGAGGATGGGATGCTCTTTGCGCGGATAAGCGCCCACCAGCAACACCGCATCCAGGCGCTCCACCGCGGCGATGGTGAGACCCAGCCAGGGGAATGACGGCGCCTCCGCCTGGTCGCGGATGTCGGTCTCGCGCAGGCGATGATCGATATTCGCGCAACCCACGCCGCGCAGAAGTTTCTGGCCCAGGTAAAGCTCTTCCAGGGTCGCGCTGGCAGAGAATAATCCCCCGATCTGCCCGGGGCCCTGACGGGAACGCACGCTGGCAAAGCCCTCTACCGCGCGTGCCAGCGCCGTCTCCCAGTCGACAACCTGCCACCCGCCGTCTCTCTTGACCATCGGCTCGAGCAGGCGATCTTCGTGGTAGAGCCCTTCATAGGAAAAGCGATCCCGATCCGATATCCAGACCTCGTTAAGTGCCTCGTTTTCCCGTGGCACCACGCGCATCACGCGGTTGCCGCTCACATGGACGTGGACATTCGACCCGATGGCGTCGTGGGGAGCGATGGCGTCGCGTTGCTGCATCTCCCAGGCCCGCGCCCGAAAGCGGAATGGTTTCGAAGTCAGCGCGCCGACGGGGCACAGATCGATGATGTTACCGGACATCTCCGAGCGCAGCGCTTGCTCGATGAATGTGCCGATCTGCATGTCCTCACCGCGCCCGGTGGCTCCGAGCTCGGGCATGCCGCCGATCTCTTCACCGAAACGCACGCAACGCGTGCAGTGAATGCAGCGCGTCATCTCGGTGGTGATGAGCGGCCCGATGTTCTTGTCCGCAACCACGCGCTTGCGCTCGACGAAGCGCGAAACGCCTTTCCCATAAGCCATGGCCACATCCTGCAGCTCGCACTCACCGCCTTGATCGCAGATGGGGCAGTCCAGGGGATGGTTGATGAGCAGAAACTCCATCACGGATTTCTGCGCCTGCAAGGCAAGCTTCGAGCGCGTGAACACCTTCATCCCGTCCATCACCGGTGTCGCGCAGGCCGGCAGCGGCTTCGGCGCCTTCTCGACCTCCACCAGGCACATACGGCAGTTGGCCGCCACCGAGAGCTTCTTGTGATAACAGAAACGCGGGATCTCGATGCCCGCCTCGTCCGCCACCTCGATCAACATGGCGCCCTCGCGCGCCTCCAGCGTGCGCCCGTCGATTTCGATGCTGACCGGGGATTCGTTCATGGTTGCTCGGGCGTCAAGACCGGTCCATTCAGGCCGCCGCCTGAGAGGGTGTCACGCCAGGCGGAAATTGTCCGTTGTCGATGTGGTACTGGAACTCGTCACGGAAATGCTTGATGAAGCTCTGCACCGGCCAGGCCGCGGCATCGCCCAGCGCACATATTGTCCGGCCTTCGATATTGTTGGCGACGTCAACCAGCAGATCCAGATCTTCCTGGCGTCCCTGGCCATTTTCGATACGCACCAGCAAGCGGTACATCCAACCGGTGCCCTCTCGGCAGGGGGTGCACTGTCCGCAGGACTCCGCATAGTAGAAACGCGCGATGCGCCGCAACATGCTGACCATGGACGTGGTCTCGTCCATGACCACGATGGCGCCGGATCCCAGCATCGAGCCGACGCTGGCCACCGAGTCGTAATCCATGTTGGCGCTCAGCATGATCTCGCCCGGAACCACGGGAACCGAGGAACCGCCGGGAATGACGGCCTTGAGCTTGCGCCCGTCGCGCACGCCGCCCGCCATCTCGAGCAGCTCCGCGAAGGGAGTGCCCATGGGCACTTCGAAGTTGCCGGGACGATTGACGTGCCCGGAGACCGAGAAACATTTGCTACCACCGTTGTTCGGCGGCCCCAGCGCCGCGAACCAATCGCCGCCGTTGCGCATGATGGCGGGGGTGGAGGCGAAGGTCTCGGTGTTATTGATGGTGGTAGGTGCGCCGTAGAGGCCGAAATTGGCGGGGAACGGCGGCTTGAAACGCGGCAGGCCTTTCTTCCCTTCCAGGGATTCCAGTAGCGCGGTCTCCTCGCCGCAGATGTAGGCGCCGGCGCCCAGGTGGGTGTGGAGATCGAAATCGATGCCGGAGCCCAGAATGTTCTTGCCCAGCAGGCCCTCGGAATAGGCTTCAGCCAGTGCTGCCTCGAAGCGCTTGAAAGGCTCGTCCATGAACTCGCCCCGCAGGTAATTGTACGCCACCGTCACACCCATGGCGTAGCTGGCAATGGCCATCCCCTCCACCAGAGAATGCGGGTTGAAGCGAAGAATATCGCGATCCTTGCAGGTGCCCGGCTCGCTCTCGTCGGAGTTGCAGACCACATACTTCTGACCGGAATAGTCCCTGGGCATGAAGCTCCACTTGAGTCCTGCGGGAAATCCCGCACCCCCGCGGCCGCGCAGTCCCGACTTCTTGACTTCGTCGATGATCTCACCGGGAGGCGTCTTGGCCTGGACGATTTTGCGCCACGCCACATAGCCGCCGGTGGCGAGATAGTTTTCCAGCGTCCATGGCTGGTCGAACTTGCGCGTCGCGTAGCAAACCTGGTTGATCACGCCGCTCACTCCAGCGCGTCCAGAATCTCGTCGACGCGCTCGGGCGTGAGATTCTCGTAATACACGTGGTCCACCATCATCATCGGCGCACCGCAACAGGCTGCCAGGCACTCCTCTTCGCGCTTGAGATAAATTATTCCGTCGCTGGTGGACTCCCCGGTCTCGATGCCCAACTTGTTCTCGATGTGAGCGACCAAATCCTCAGCACCGCAAAGCATGCACGAGATGTTGGTGCACACGGAAACGCTGTGCCGGCCCACGGGCCGAGTCTCGTACATGGAGTAAAAGCTCGCTGCCTCGTAGACATAGATGCTCGGCAACTCCAGGTAGGCGGCAACCGCATTCATGAGATCGGGCGTGAGGTAGCCACTGTTTTGATGCTGGGCCTCGCTGAGCGCCGCCAGCACTGCGGAGCGGCGACGATCGTGGGGATACTTGGCGCGCCAGTGGTCGATCACCTCCCGCGTATGCTCGCTCAGGATAGCCACAGCCGCCTGCCGCGGCATGGGTTCGCGGATATCCAGCGATTCCATGGGAGCGTCGTAGGGCATCAGCGATCCACCTCGCCGAAGACGATGTCCTGGGTACCGATAATGGCGGTCACGTCGGCCAGCATGTGGCCGCGAACCATCTCATCGAAGGATGACATATGGGCGAAGCCGGGCGCGCGGATTTTCAACCGATAGGGCTTGTTGGCGCCGTCGGAAATCAGGTAGATGCCGAACTCGCCCTTGGGAGCCTCCACCGCGGCGTAAATTTCTCCCTCGGGTATGCAGAAGCCCTCGGTGAACAGCTTGAAGTGATGAATGAGGGACTCCATGTCCTCCTTCATTTCCTCGCGAGAGGGCGGCATTAGCTTGTGGTCCTTCAGCTCCACCGGCCCCGGGTTGGCGCGCAGCCAATCCACGCACTCCTTGACGATGCGATTCGACTGGCGCATCTCTTCGATGCGCACCAGGTAGCGATCGTAGCAGTCGCCGTTGACCCCTACCGGAATGTCGAAATCCACCTTGTCGTATACCTCGTAGGGCTGCTTCTTGCGCAAGTCCCACTCGACGCCGGATCCGCGCAGCATCGGTCCGGAGAAACCGAGTTGCAGCGCTCTTTCCGGTGACACGACGCCGATGCCCACCGTGCGCTGCTTCCAGATGCGATTATCCGTGAGCAGGGTCTCGTATTCGTCGACCCGGCCGGGAAAGCGTTCCGTGAAGGCTTCGATGAAGTCCAGCAGCGTACCCTGACGATCGGTATTCAACCGCCGGACTTTTTTTTCGCTCCGCCACTTCGACATCGTGTATTGCGGCATGCTGTCCGGTAGATCGCGATAGACACCACCGGGGCGATAGTAGGTCGCGTGCATGCGCGTGCCCGACACCGCTTCGTAGCAATCCATGAGGTCTTCGCGCTCACGAAAGCAGTAGAGGAATATGGTCATGGCCCCGATATCGAGGCCGTGGGCCCCGAGCCACATGAGGTGGTTCAGGATACGCGTGATCTCATCGAACAAGACGCGAATGTACTGCGCACGAATCGGCGGCTCGATTCCCAACAGCCGCTCCATGGCGAGCACGTATGCGTGCTCATTACACATCATCGACACATAGTCGAGACGGTCCATGTAACCAATGGTCTGATTGTACGGCTTGCTTTCCGCCAGCTTCTCCGTGGCCCGATGCAGCAGGCCGATGTGGGGATCGGCGCGCACGATTACTTCGCCGTCCATCTCCAGAACCAGGCGCAACACGCCATGGGCCGCTGGATGCTGCGGTCCAAAATTCAACGTGAAGTTCTGAATTTCAGGCATCGCACTAGTCTTCGTCAGGGTAGCGTTGATCGGGCCGGATAACGCGTGGCACCAGGGTCCGTGGCTCGATAGATACAGGCTCGTAGACGACGCGTTTCTTCTCCGGGTCGTAGCGCACTTCCACTTCGCCGATCAAGGGGAAGTCCTTGCGAAACGGATAACCGATGAACCCGTAGTCGGTGAGGATTCGACGAAGGTCCGGGTGGCCGTCGAACAGGATACCGTACAAATCGAAAGCCTCGCGCTCGAACCAATTGGCCGAGCTCCAGATATCGACGACGGAATCGACACAGGGCGGCTCCCCCGGCGCCCGGGCCTTCAGCCGCAGGCGCTGATTGTGCTCATGGGAGAGCAGATGATAAACGACAACGTAGCGTGAAGAATCGGCATCTGGCTGCGCATCCTCCTGGCCATCGTCGCGGCCCTCTGCCTGGCCAGAACCCCGCCGCTCCACGCCGCGGGAGAAACCGACGCGGGTGGCCGTTTCACTGGTCTCCCAGTCGGCCCGTCCATAGTCCAGGTAATCTACGCCGCAAACATCCACCAACTGGCGGAACGCGAATTCTTCCTCGTCACGAAGTGCCGTGCACACCGATCGAATGTTTCCGGCGTCGATTTCCACCGTCACCTGCCCGGTTGACACCCGGCATTCACCGACCAATGCACCAAAGCGCTTCTGTATGCTGGCGGCGAGCGCCTCTGCAGACTCCGACATTCGTTTTTGGCGTCCTAGCGTGCGATGGTATTCGTGCGTCTGATCTTGTTCTGCAACTGAATGACGCCGTAAAGAAGAGCCTCGGCGGTAGGTGGACATCCGGGCACATAAATATCCACGGGAACGATTCGATCGCAGCCGCGTACAACGGAGTACGAGTAGTGATAGTAGCCGCCGCCATTGGCGCAGGAGCCCATGGAAATGACCCAGCGCGGCTCGGGCATCTGGTCGTAGACCTTGCGCAGCGCCGGGGCCATCTTGTTGACCAGAGTGCCGGCCACGATCATCACATCGGACTGGCGGGGACTCCCCCGGAAGATAATGCCGAAGCGATCCAGATCGTATCGCGCGGCCCCTGCATGCATCATCTCCACGGCGCAGCACGCGAGGCCGAAGGTCATCGGCCACATGGATCCCGTGCGCGCCCAGTTGATGAGCTTATCCGCCGTGGTGGTGACGACGCCCTCTTCAAAGACGCCCTCTATTCCCATTCCAGAGCCCCCTTTTTCCACTCATAGATGAATCCGACGACGAGGAGGCCAAGAAACACCATCATCGCCAGAAAACCGAACATTCCAATTTCGTCGAGGACCACCGCCCAGGGAAACAGGAAGGCGATTTCCAGGTCGAAAATGATGAACAGGATGGCGACCAGATAATAGCGCACGTCGAATTTCATGCGCGAATCCTCGAAAGCCTCGAAGCCGCACTCGTAGGGCGATTGCTTCTCGCTGTCGGGCCGGTTCGGGCCGAGCATGGCGCCCATCATAATCATCACCGCCCCGAGACCCAGGCCGATAACGATGAAGATCAGGACGGGTAAATAGTTGTAAAGCATTGCGTCGTGTTCACTGAATGCTACGCAGCGTTCCGATCCCGATGAGAGTCAGCATATGACTGTATGGTAGCGTGCCGCGGCCTGTCAATGAAACTGGCCGCGGCACCTGCCATGCGCGATTCAGGTGCCGCGCCGCCCCCCCGGCGAACTCGGCTCGGGCTCCTCGGCAATTGCTCCTGCATTGCCCTACCTCCTGCATCCCTGCAGTCGTGCTTCGCCCTACCTCGTCCATCCC
>Ga0114947_10000070_pt1 | contig 26293 bp, 24 predicted proteins | sample CR02metaG_FD_99656 | JGI IMG/M metagenome (GOLD analysis project Ga0114947, IMG submission 99656) | Deep subsurface microbial communities from Mariana Trench to uncover new lineages of life (NeLLi) - CR02 metaG | ecosystem: Environmental > Aquatic > Marine > Ocean trench > Sediment ...
CATCCAGGAGACTGTGTGCGCTCGCGCGCCCGCCGGTGGCGAGACCGGAAACGGCGCGCCGCCAGGCGCGCGCACCCGCTTGCCCCAGATAGAGGCCCGTCAGGTGCCGCGTGAGTGGTGCCAGGCGCGCGCCGCGTTCCAGCTCTCGCGCCACATAGGGGAGATAGGCTTCGACGATGTCGCGGCGCGAGGGCGCGGCGCGTTGGTCACCGAAGACGTCCCTGTCCGCGCCGGCCAGCATGTAGGGGTTGTGATAGGCTTCGCGCCCGATCATGACGCCGTCGAGCCGGGTCAGATGCAGCCGGGCCTGGGCCAGGCTGGTGACGCCGCCGTTCAGGACGATGGTCAAGTTTGGAAAATCCTGCTTCAGCCTCTCGACGATGTCGTAGCGCAATGGCGGCACGTCGCGGTTTTGCTTTGGGCTCAGTCCTGTGAGCCAGGCCTTGCGCGCGTGCACGATGAATTGATCGCAGCCGTGGGCCGCTACCTGGCTGACGAAAGCGGCGAGGGTCTCATAGGAATCCTGATGGTCGATTCCGATGCGCGTCTTGACCGTCACCGGGATGCTGACGGCGGATCCCATGGCGGCCACGCATTCCGCCACCCGCTGGGGCTCGGCCATCAGGCAGGCGCCGAAACTTCCGGCGCGCACGCGCTTGCTCGGGCAGCCGACGTTCATGTTCACTTCGTCGAAGCCGTGCTGTTCGGCCATGCGCGCACAGGCCGCCATGTGGTCAGGCTCGCTGCCGCCCACCTGCAGCGCGATGGGGTGCTCCGACGGGTCGAAGGTCAACAGCCGTTCACGGTCGCCGTGCAGCAGGGCGGCGCTGGTGACCATTTCGGTATACAACAACGTGTGGCGCGTGATCAGGCGCAGGAAGTAGCGGCAAAACCGGTCGGTGCGCTCCATCATGGGCGCCACGCTCAGCCGATGGGTCGACTTCATAGTATCCAGCCGAAGGGGAGAATCGTGACTTTGCCGGAGTCTAGCACGCACCGCCGCCGGCGCGGTTGAACCCGCGAACCGGGCACCTTACCATCTGTACGGACCAACAGGAGCACCATCAATGCCGTCTTTCGATGTCGTATCCGAAGTGGACATGCACGAGGTCACCAACGCCGTGGATCAGGCCAATCGCGAAGTGCGCACGCGCTTCGACTTCAAGGGCACCGACTCCAGCTTTACCCGCGAGGATGCGGCGATCACGTTGAAGTCCGAGTCGGACTTTCAATTGCAGCAGATGCTCGACATGTTGCAGGGCAAGCTCAACAAGCGCGGCGTCGATATTGCGTGCCTGGACATCGCCAAGCCCGAGCTGGTGGGCAAAGAGGCGCGCCAGGTGGTCACCGTTCGCCAGGGGTTGGAGACGGATCTCAGTCGGCGGATTGTAAAAATGATCAAGGAGTCGAAGCTCAAGGTGCAGAGTGCTATCCAGGGCGACAAGGTGCGGGTCACGGGTAAGAAGCGCGACGATCTGCAGAAGGTCATCTCGAGTCTCGGCGAAGCCAAGTTCGATATGCCGTTGCAGTACGTGAATTTTCGCGACTGACCCCCGCCTGCCGAGCCCCAGTGACCCGCTTCGCCGACAGCGCGCTGTTGAATGACGCGGCCCGGCGTGCCTGCCGCTATCTGGAGGATCTGGGGCAACGCCCTGTGGCGCCGGCGGCCGCCGCGCTGGCGGGGCTCGAGAAACTGGGCGGCGCCCTGCCCGACGACGGCATGGAACCTTCCCAGGTGCTGGCATTGCTCGACGAGGTGGGCTCGCCCGCCACCATGGCGTCGGCGGGCGGGCGCTACTTCGGCTTCGTCACCGGCGGCGTGCTGCCGGCGGCTCTGGCCAGCGGCTGGCTCGCCAGCGCCTGGGATCAGAACGCCTTCAGCATCGCCAGCTCGCCCGTCGGCGCCGCCATCGAGTCAGTGGCCCTGGACTGGGTGCGGGAAGTGCTGGCATTGCCGGGAGATTGTGCCGGCGCTTTCGTGACCGGGGCCACCATGGCCAATTTCACGGCCCTGGCCGCGGCCCGCCACGCGGTGCTGGCCCGGGCGGGCTGGGACGTGGAGGCCGACGGGCTGTTCGGAGCGCCGCCCATCACGGTGGTGGTGGGCGAGGAATGTCACGCCACCCTGTTCAAGATCATCGGCCTGCTGGGTCTGGGCCGCGCGTGCGTGGTGACGGTGCCCGCCGACGATCAGGGCCGTATGCGCGCCGACGCCATCCCGGCACTCACGGGGCCGGTTATTGTCTGCGCCCAGGCGGGCAACGTGAACAGCGGGGCCTTCGACCCGCTGGCGGAGATCTGCGCCCGCGCCCATGGCGATGGCGCCTGGGTGCACGTGGATGGCGCCTTCGGCCTGTGGGCGGCAGCGGCGCCGGCCTTTGCCGGATTGCTGGACGGTGTCGCCGAGGCGGATTCCTGGGCTACCGACGCCCACAAGTGGCTGAACGTTTCCTACGACAGCGGTATCGCCCTGGTTCGCGACGGGGACAGCCTGCGGGCCGCCATGTCCTACGGGGCGGCTTATCAGCCCACCGGCGCGTCCCGCGAGCCTTTTCACACCACGCCGGAGTCCAGCCGCCGGGCGCGGGGTGTGGAAGTCTGGGCGGCGCTTCGCAGCCTCGGACGCCGGGGGCTTGCCGGTCTGGTGGAGAGCAACTGCGCCATGGCGGCGCGCATCGGCGAAGCCCTGGGCGCCGCCGGTCACGAGGTGCGCAACGAAGTGGTGCTCAATCAGGTGCTGGTGTCCTTCGGCGACCAACAGGCGACCAATCGTGTCATCGCGGCGTTGCAGGAAGACGGCACCTGCTGGTGCGGACCCACGGTGTGGAAGGGACGTGCAGCCATGCGCATCAGTGTCTCGTCCTGGGCGACGACGGATGAAGATGTAGAAAACAGCATCGCTGCGATCTTGCGCGTTGCGGCGATGAACCGGTAGCCGAGGGGACAGATTTCAAATCTGTCCCCTTGTTCGCTGACGGGGGAGATCTTGTGGACGCGGAATTTTGGCACAATCGCTGGCGGGACAGTCTCATTCCTTTTCACAAGGAACGCGCCAACCAATTTCTGAAGAAGTATTTCGACACGCTGGGGCTCGCTGACGGCGACGAGGTGCTGGTGCCGTTGTCTGGCAAGAGCGTCGACATGCGTTGGTTGCGCGATCGCGGTTGCACCGTCACCGGTGTGGAGCTGAGTGACATCGCGGTACGGGATTTCTTCAACGAGCAGGGAATCGCCGCCAGTCGGCGCCGAGACGGCGCCTTCCAGATCCTGGAAGGCGAGGGCATTAAGCTGTTGTGCGGTGATATTTTTGCGCTCGACAGCACCCACGCCGCGAATATTTCGGCGGTCTACGATCGTGCCGCTCTGGTCGCGTTGCCCCGCGAGCTGCGTGTTCGCTACGTGGATCACTTGCTGTCGTTACTGGCGCCCGCAGTTCCCATGCTGCTGTTGACCTTCGAGTATCCGGCTCACGAGATCGACGGCCCGCCGTTTTCCGTGGACGAAGCGCAAGTGCGCGAGCTCTATGCGGGCAGGCGCGAGGTCACGCGGCTCGAGAGTCTCGATCGGCTCGAAGACGAGCCCAGGCTCGCCGAGCGTGGGATGACGCAGCTCCAGGAGCACGCTTTTCTGTTGACGGGGGGTTGAGCGCCGCAGCTACCAGCGATTCTTTCCCCACTGCTCCGGATGTGCCCAGTGGCGGGCGTTCAGCCAGTCCGGCGTGGCTTTGTAGGTACCCAGGTCGAAACCATAGACTTCCAGGACCGAGCCCTTCACGGTTTCCCGTGACCAGTGGACGAGCCCCATGGCGATGAGCTCAGAGCTCTGCCAACGGTGCTCGCCGCCGTTCACGGGTAGCACCACGCAGAATCGTCTGCTGTGCATATCGCGAAGGCGTGCGATCAGGTGGGCGCCGGTGTCCGCGTCGACGCGTTCCAGCACACCCCGCACGATGATGAAGTCGAAGCGCCCGTGTCGCGCGAGGACTTTCAGCAGCCTTTCTCCACCCAGTGTGCCGCGGGTGTCCAGGTGCTCGATACGGCAGTCGGGATGCGCGCTCAGGTAGGCCGCCGCCAGGGCGCCGGCCCGGGGGCCGATGGCGAGCAGGGACTCCGGCCGGTGGAGTTCCAGTCGGCGCGTGAGGTCGGGGAGATCCTGCGTACCCATACCCCGCTATATGGCGCGTTTCCACGCCGCCGTCAATGCCATGTTGTGGCCGGATTTTGTCGCCAATTCGCCTCCGTCCGGACTGCGAATCGACCGCCGCCGGCACTTTACTGAATATCGGTACATTCGGCGGGAGACCAGCATGTTGCAGATCGATGGACGCCATCCCGGGGTCAACGGTCAGGACTTGACGCAGGTGGTGAGGGAGCTGCGCGAGCGCAACGAGGCGCTGCGCTATTTGACCCGCTGGCGGACCGTGCGCGAGAGCTACCAGGTACAGGCGTTACGCCGATCCATGCATGCCATCACCGATGGCCTCACGGTCAGCATCCCGTTTCGCACCGGCGGTTGGACCATCGAGCCACATCTGGAAACCCCTCTGTGCGCCCTTGCCCGGGCGCTCATCGACATCCCCTGCCTGCAGGTGAAGCTCGAAGGTTTCGCCGACACCCGGGGCGGGCGGCGCTTCAACCGGAAGTTGTCCATGCGCCGCGTTTACGCGGTGTGGACGGTGCTGGCCGGGGGAGGGCTTCCTGTCGAGCGTATGCGGCTCAAGGCCCATGGCGATGGCGGCGCCAGGTACGCCAAGAACGATCGGGGCGGCTTTCCTTTCGACCGGCGGGTGCTCATCAGCTTCACCCTCGGCGGGGTGCCACGGTGATGCCCTGCGGGCCGCTGGCGGATGATTGGTTGTTCTGGGACGCGGAAACCATGTTCGCCTATCCGCATTCCCGTGAGCACTGCCCGCCGGCAGCGGGCTGCGGCGAGGTGCTGGACCAGGTGCGCGAGCCACTGCAGCTGGAGTTGTTCCAGGCGCAACCCGGTAGTGACGGGGCGGGCTAGTTCCCCATGACCTCCCGAACCATGGTCTCCAGCCGTGCCACATCGTGTATGACCAGTTCACCGCGGCGCTGATCGATGATCCCGGCTTGCACCAGATCGTGGTACTCCCGGGTCACGGCCTCGCGGTGGGTACTGATGCGGCTGGCGATGTCGGCGTGGGTGGGCGAGGGTGAAATGGTGGCCGTGTTGCCGTCTTGGAGATGTTCGCGCGCCAGGCGCAGCAGCTCCGCGTGGATGCGGTTGCGCACCGCCAGGGTACTGAACTCGAACACCCTTCCCGAGAGCAGGCGCACCAGCGTCGCCAGCCGTTTCAGGGTGAACTCCGCCACCTCCGGATAGCTCCCCAGGACCTGCCAGAACTTCTCCCGGGACATGGATGCCAGCAACGAGTCCTCCAGCGCCATGACGTGGGCCGAGCGGGGCTCGCCGTCGATGGCCCCCAGCTCTCCGAACATCTCGCCGGCGGCCTGGTCGCGAAAGGTGATTTCCTTTCCACCCACGGAATAAATGGTGACCCGCACCTTGCCGCTGATGATGAAGTAAACATCCCCGCTGTCGTCCTTGTGGGAGAGGACGCGCTGCTGGGCGGCGTAGCGTCGCCCCTGGCAGAGCGCCGCCAGCTCGCCGCGGCTGGTCGCGCTCAAGCGGCGGAACACCGCGACCCCCACCAGAGACTCGGCCGTGAGTTCCACTGGTACGGTGCGGTTCGTCGCTGATTTCCTGGTGCTTTTTGCCGCTGACATGCTTCTGATTCCTGAAAACGACGGTGATGCGAACCAGTGTTGTGGCAAGGCCTCCCGGACCTGGTCCACACATCGCGATCCACAGTATCAAGTTTAGCCTGCAGGGCCCGATATCTCGGCATGGAGACGCTCTGGAATTCATACCGTCGCGGTTGAAGGAAGCTCCAGAGAAGCCCGGCCAGGCCAGGACGGTGCGCCGTTTGTCGTTCTGGGACAAGGGCTTAGCATGATCGCCTCTTCTGTGACCCGGGTCACCGAAAATGTGGTAATGCTATGCTGGAATTCTGGGAGCGCACGTTTGGCCGCCTGAAGGACTGGGAAGCTAACTTGTGATACGACAAAGCCGACCAAGCAAGAAGTTTACGGTCAAGATAACTTTCGTTCTGCCGATACCAGTTTTGAGAGGCCGCTAGTGGATTTAGAATATTTCAGTAAGCTGGACAAGCTCGACATGGTCAAGCACAGCAGGAACCACGAGGATCTCGAGTCGCTCGGGGGCCGCTTGCGCCGGCGCAGAAAAGAGCTCGGCTGGACCCAGATGTTTCTTGCCGAGCAAGTCGGGACCTCCCAGGCCGTGATTCAGAAGATCGAAAACGGTAAGAGCCTGCGACCGCGGATTCTCGAGCAGATCGCGGACTCTCTTGACGTGAAACCCGCGTGGTTGATGTTCGGTGTCGAGGAAGTCGGTGAGCTGAACGAAGAGGCCATCGAGCTGGCCCGGGCGTGGGCCAGGCTCAGCGAGCCCCATCGGTCCGCCATGAAAGACGCCATCCTCAAGATCGGCACCGGGTAGATTTAAATGGGGACAGATCTATTTTCCCTTTGGCCGGTACCCGGCCAAAGGGAAAATAGATCTGTCCCCATTTAAATCCGTCCCCGATTAAATCTAATCCCCATTTTTACGCCAGAGTCTTCGAAGCAATTTCGTAGACGTCTTTCGAGAGCCTGGCCGTTCCCAGGATGCGTTCGAGCTGCGACTTCATGCGCTGCTGCCGGTGCTCGTCGAATTTGCGCCAGCGGCTGAACCCCCCCATCAGCCGGGCCGCCACCTGGGGATTGATGGCATCGATCTCGATCACCCGGTCGGCCAGAAAAGCATAGCCGGCGCCGCCGGCGTCGTGAAAACGCACCTGGTTGCCGTGACAGAAGGAACCGATCAGCGAACGTACCTTGTTGGGCTTCTTGAGATCGAAGGCCGGATGCGCCATGAGTGTCTCAACCGCCGCCAGCGTGCCCGGCAGATGCGATAGGGCTTGCAGGCTGAACCACTTGTCCAGTACCAGGGCGTCGTGTTTCCAGCGCTGGTAAAATTCGGCGACGACCGACTCGCGTTCCGGGCAGTCGGTGCGCGTGAAGCAGGCGAGGGCCGCGAGCACGTCGGTCATGTTGTCGGATTGTTGGAACTGTGACATGCACCAGGCGCGGGATTGGGCGTCATCCAGCTCCATCAAATAGGAGAGGCACAGATTTTTCAGGCTGCGGCGCCCGGCGGATTCGGCGTCGTACCGGTAGGCTTCGTTACTCAAGCTCGCTCGATAGACTTGGCGGAACTGCTCCGTAAGCGCGCTTGCGAGGCCGCGGCGCATGGTCTGGCGAGCGGCGTGAATAGCGTCCACGTCGATAGTCTGCATTCGGTCGGCGAGGTAGGCCTCGCCGGGGAGCATCAGCGCCTCGGCGATGAGGGCCCGATCCAACCGTTGCTCTGCCAGTGTGCGGGCGAAGGACTGCACGAAGGCGCCATCCACCTCGAGCTCGCGGCCGGCGCGATGATTGTCGATCTGGCGCATGATCGCGTTGCTGGCGAAGGCCTGGGCCGCATCCCAGCGATTGAAGGCGTCGCCGTCGTGACTGGCGAGAAAGGCGAGGGCGGCGTCATCGCGGTCTGCGTCGATGGTGATCGGGGCGGACAGCCCGCGCGCAACGGATACCACGGGTGCTTCGCGCAGGCCGCGAAATCGGAACTGTTGCTCGTCCTCGGTGAGACTGAGCACCAGCTCGTGGGCGCCGGCCTCGGGCCCGCCCTCCAGGTCCAGGCCCATGTCACGTCCGGCGGAATCGAGCAGACCGATCCGAAGCGGGATGTGAAAGGGTTTCTTCTCGGGCTGCCCCGGCGTCGCCGGGCAATGCTGAGAGAGGCGCAGGGTGTAGACCTTGGAATCCTCATCGTAGTCGCCGCTCACCTGCACCACCGGTGTGCCCGCCTGGCTGTACCACAAGCGAAACTGCGATAGATTTTCGTCGTTGGCATCTTCCATCGCCTTGACGAAATCTTCCGTGGTCACGGCCTGGCCGTCATGGCGCTGGAAATACAAATCCATGCCCTTTCGGAAGCCGTCGGCGCCGAGCAGGGTATGCATCATGCGGATCACCTCCGCGCCCTTGTTGTAGATCGTGACGGTGTAGAAATTGCTGATCTCGATGTAGGAGTCCGGTCGCACCGGGTGCGCCATGGGACCGGCGTCTTCCGCGAACTGGTGGGTACGCAGCACGCGCACGTCCTGAATGCGCTTGACCGCGGACGAGGTCATGTCGGCAGAGAACTCCTGATCGCGGAATACCGTGAGCCCTTCTTTGAGGCTCAATTGAAACCAGTCGCGGCAGGTGACGCGGTTGCCGGTCCAGTTGTGAAAATACTCGTGGGCGATGACGCCTTCGATACCGGCGAAGTCTCCGTCGGTGGCGGTCTCGGGTTTTGCCAGAACATACTTGGAATTGAATACGTTGAGCCCCTTGTTTTCCATGGCACCCATGTTGAAGTCGTCGACAGCGACGATCATGTAAATGTTCAGATCGTACTCGAGCCCGTAGACTTCCTCGTCCCAGCGCATGGCTTTCTCGAGGGATGCTAAGGCGTGACCGCATTTGTCGGCATTGTGCTTTTCGACGTAGATCTTGAGCACGATGTCGCGCCCAGAGCGGGTCGTGAAGCGGCCCTCCACGCATGCCAGGTCGCCGGCCACCAGGGCGAACAAATAAGCTGGCTTTCTGAACGGATCCTGCCACTTCACCCAGTGGCGGTTGTCGTCCAGCAGCCCGTTTTCCACGGGATTGCCGTTGCAGAGCAGGACCGGATAGCGGTCGCGGTCAGCGACAATCGTCGTCGTGTAGCGCGACATGACGTCGGGCCGGTCCAGAAACCAGGTAATTTTCCGAAAACCTTGCGCCTCGCACTGGGTGCAGAAGTTTCCGCTGGAGGTGTAGAGCCCTTCCAGGGAGGTGTTGGCCTGGGGACGCAGGCGCACGCGGGTTTGCAGCGTGAACCCATCGGGGACGCCACGAATGACGAGCGAGTCCTCGTCCAGCCGATAACGCTCGCCCCCGATGGTGGCGCCGTCCATGGAGATGGAAACGAGCTCGAGTTCCTGTCCATCGAGGGTCAGGTCCTCCGATGGCGTAGCGAACGCCGGATTTCGTGCCAGCCTCAGGGTGCAATCGACCAGGGTTGCCTCCTCGCCGAGCTCGAAGCGCAAGCTCACGTCCTCGATCAGAAACGGCGGCGGCGTATAGTCCTTCAGGTAGACTGTCTTCGGCGTGTCGGTGGTCATGATGCGGTGTTGGTGCGTTTCTGAGTTGACAGGCTGGCGATTATACTTGCGAACGGGGGGGAAGATTTCAAACCTGTCCCCTTCACGCTCGCTTCTACGGATACGGATAAACGTAAATTCATGACTACCGACGACGGCGACACACCGGTATCGAAGTCTCAGCGCAAACGCGATGCGCTCGCGTTACAGGCGCTCGCCGACGAGATGGTAGGACTTTCGCCCGTCGAGCTCGCCGGTGTTCCGCTTCCCGCCGATTTGCGCGACGGGGTGACGAGCGCGCGCGCGCTCCGCCGTCGGGCCTACCAGCGCCAGGTACGTTATCTGGGACGCCTGCTTCGCGGCATCGATGTGGCACCGATTAGAAGCGCCGTGGATGCCCACCGCAACACCAGCCACGCGGACAAGGCACGGCTCAAACGCCTGGAGCGTTGGCGCGAGCGCTTGATGGAAGAGGGGGATGGGGCGGTCGCGGAGTTGCTCGACGAGTACGCCCACGCCGATGCGCAGCAGCTTCGCCAGCTCCTGCGCAATGCCCGCAAGGAGCAGGCGGCTGGCCGCCCGCCGCGCAGCTTGCGTCTGCTGTTCCGCTTCCTGAGGGAATTGTAGATTGCCCGGCGCGCTCATCCGCCGCGCTTGGCTGCGTGCCGTGCCCGTGGCTTTTGGATTGCTGCTGGCCGAGGGTGTGGCCGCCGATGTTCCATCCCCGCCACGGGAAGCCGCGAGCGTCGTCATGGGCGTGCTGGGCGCATCGCCACAGGGCTTTGCCCGAGTCATGGCGCCGCGCTTGCTGCGCTTTCCCGAGGACCACGGATCCCATCCGGAATACCGAAGCGAATGGTGGTACTACACTGGCAACGTGGCCGCCGGCGATGGCCGCCGCTTTGCTTTTCAGCTGACCTTTTTTCGATTCGCGCTCTCACCCCGGGCCCCGGCGCGATCTTCCGCTTGGGCCAGCAACCAGATCTATATGGCACATTTCACCGTGACCGACATCGCGCTGGAGCGCTTTCACGCCGCCGAGCGTTTCAGCCGCGCCGCCCTGGATCTCGCCGGAGCGCTGGCCGATCCGTTTCGGGTGTGGCTGGGCAGCTGGCAAGTGCGCTCCGAGGGTGCGTTTTTCCCCCAACGCTTGCGCGCCGAAGACGGCGGTTACGCCATCGATCTGCGCCTCGAGCAGCGCAAGCCCCTGGTCCTCAATGGCGATGCGGGCTTCAGCCGTAAGAGCGCCGGCGCGGGCAATGCTTCCTATTATTATTCTGTCCCGCGCCTGGCCGTGAGTGGCCAGCTTTCCACCCCGGGCGGTGTCTGGCAGGTGGAGGGAGCGGCCTGGTTCGATCGCGAATGGAGCTCCAGTGCCCTGGCGCCTGACCAGATCGGCTGGGACTGGTTCGCCCTGCAGCTCTCCGACGGCCGCGATCTCATGCTTTATCGCCTGCGCACACGGGACGGTGGCACCGATCCCCACAGCGCCGGCACCCTGGTGGAGGCCGACGGCAAGGCACGCAGCCTGGCAGCCGATGATTTCCAGCTCGATGCGCTGGCTCACTGGCGCAGCCCGCGGGACGGGGCGCGCTATCCGTCGCGCTGGCGGCTGCGCGTGCCCAGCGCCGCCATCGATGTGGAGATCACGCCCGAGACGCCCGATCAGGAACTGAATCTCACCTTTCGCTACTGGGAAGGGGCATCCCGCGTGATCGGCACATCGGCCGGGGTCCAGGTCACGGGCCACGGTCACGTGGAGCTCACGGGGTATGCGCCCGGCACTGCCGGGATGCCTCGTTGACGAAGAAAAAGTGTGACTTTGGCGTCGCTGTCGATTGTTTAACGGCGCCGAATTTGCTAGCGTACCCTCCCGTGCGAAGGCCGGGCCCCCGGCCTCGTGCACGGAGTTAAATGTCTCGATTCATTTTTATTACGGGCGGCGTCGTGTCCTCATTGGGCAAGGGCATTGCCTCCGCTTCGCTCGCTGCCATTCTCGAAGCCCGCGGTATCCGGGTAACCCTGGTGAAGCTCGATCCGTACATCAATGTGGATCCGGGCACCATGAATCCATTCCAGCACGGCGAGGTCTACGTCACCGAGGACGGCGCGGAAACGGATCTGGATCTCGGTCACTACGAGCGATTCGCCCGCGTGACCATGGGCAAGGACAACAATTTCACCGCCGGCCAGATCTACGAGAGCGTCATCGGTAAGGAGCGTCGTGGCGAGTATCTGGGCGGCACCGTGCAGGTCATTCCCCACATCACCGACGAGATCAAGTCCTCCATCTACCAGGCGGCCGGCGATGCCGAGGTGACGCTGGTGGAGATCGGCGGCACCGTCGGCGACATCGAATCGCTGCCGTTTCTGGAAACCATTCGTCAGATGCGCTTCGAGCTCGGGGAGCGCATGTCGCTGTTCATTCATCTCACACTGGTGCCGTACCTGCCCGCTGCCGGGGAGATCAAGACCAAGCCCACCCAACATTCGGTGAAGGAGCTGCGTTCCATCGGTATTCAGCCCGATATCCTTCTGTGCCGCTGCGAGCAGCCATTGCCCGAGAACGAGCGCAGAAAGATCGCGTTGTTTACCAACGTTCCCGAACGCGCCGTCATTTCCGCGGTGGACGCGGATAGCATCTACAAGATACCGCGCATGTATCATGAGCAGGATGTCGACGACCTGGTGGTGGAAAAGCTCGACCTGGAAGCCCGGGATATCGATCTGTCGGAATGGGACGCGGTCGTCACGGGGTTGGAAAATCCCACCCGGGACGTCAAGATCGCCATGGTCGGCAAGTACGTGAACCTCACGGAATCCTACAAGTCGTTGAGCGAGGCGCTCAGCCATGCTGGTATCCACACGCGCACCCGGGTGGAGATCCACTACGTGGATTCCGAGGATATCGAGCAGTCGGGCACGGAGTGCCTGGAGCGTATGGACGCGATCCTGGTGCCCGGTGGATTCGGCAAGCGCGGTATCGAGGGCAAGATTCTGGCGGTACGTTTTGCACGCGAGAATCGCGTCCCCTATCTGGGTATCTGCCTCGGTATGCAGGTTGCGGTGATCGAGTACGCCCGCCACGTAGCGGGGCTGGCCGACGCCAACAGCACGGAATTCAATTCCGAGACGCCGCATCCGGTCATCGCGTTGATCACGGAGTGGATCAATCAGCGTGGCATGGTCGAGCAACGCGACGAGGCTTCCAATCTGGGCGGCACCATGCGCCTGGGCGCTCAGAAGTCCCGTTTGCGGCGTGAGTCCCGCATCCGTTCGGTGTACGGGATGGATATCATCAACGAGCGCCACCGGCACCGTTACGAGTTCAACAATACGTACATGGATCTTCTGCAGGACGCCGGGCTGCTGATTGCCGGTAAGACCATCGACGGCAGCCTCGTCGAAGTGGTGGAAGTTCCCGACCATCCCTGGTTCATCGGCTGTCAGTTTCACCCGGAATTCACCTCCACGCCCCGGGACGGTCATCTTCTGTTCCATGGTTTCATCGAAGCGGCGAATGCATACCATGAGGAGCTGGAGCGCGCCAGGAAGGTCGCCGATGTGGCGATCGCCGACGCATGAAGCTGTGTGACTTCGAGGTCGGGCTGGATCGGCCGCTGTTCGTCATCGCCGGCCCCTGCGTGATCGAGTCCCGGGCGCTCGCGGAGGACACTGCCGGGGCTCTCAAGGCCATGGCGGCCGACATCGGCATTCCCTTCATCTACAAATCGTCCTTCGACAAGGCCAACCGCAGCTCCCACCAGAGCTACCGCGGGCCGGGCATCGATGAGGGATTGAAGATCCTCGCCCATGTGCGCGAAACCATCGGCGTGTCCGTGTTGACCGACGTGCACGAAGATACGCCCCTCGATGCCGTCGCCTCGGTGGTGGACGTGCTGCAGACACCGGCGTTCCTCTGCCGGCAGACGAATTTCATCCAGCGGGTCGCTGCCTGTGGCAAGCCGGTGAATATCAAAAAGGGTCAGTTCCTGTCGCCGTGGGAAATGCTCAACGTGGTGGAGAAGGCGACGGCCTCGGGAAACCGCCAGATCATGGTGTGCGAACGCGGCGCATCGTTCGGTTACAACACGCTGGTGTCGGACATGCGCAGCCTGGCAGTCATGCGCGAGACCGGTTGTCCGGTGGTTTTCGACGCCACCCATTCGGTGCAGCAACCCGGGGGGCGTGGCACCACGTCGGGAGGGCAGCGGGAATTCGTGCCGGTGCTGGCGCGGGCCGCGGTGGCGGCAGGGGTCTCCGGGGTATTCATGGAAACGCACCCGGATCCGGAAAAGGCTCTCAGCGATGGGCCCAACGCCTGGCCGCTGGACCGCATGGCTGATTTGCTGGCAACGCTCAAAGAGTTGGATGAGCTGGTAAAGTCGCGGGTCCTCGCGGAATCCGAGCTGGGCCTGCCGGAGCGCCGCACAGACCGGGAATGAGCAGAATTGTCGATATTCGCGCCCGTGAGATCCTGGATTCCCGGGGTAATCCCACGGTGGAAGCGGATGTGGTGTGCGAGGGCGGCGCGTGGGGCCGCGCCGCCGTGCCGTCGGGCGCCTCCACGGGACGCCGCGAGGCCCTGGAGCTCCGGGACGGCGATACCGGGCGCTATCTCGGCAGAGGCGTGACCAAGGCGGTAGCCAATGTCGGCGGTCCGATACGCGATGCGCTGCTGGGAATGGATGCCAGCGCCCAGGGCGATATCGATGCCTGCATGATTGCTCTGGACGGCAGCCCGAACAAAGGAGAGCTCGGCGCCAATGCCATTCTGTCGGTGTCGCTGGCGTGCGCCAAGGCCGCCGCCGAAAGCCGTGGCCAGCCCCTGTACCGCTACCTGGGCGAGGAAGCACGAGGCGATGCCCCGTGGCGCTTACCGGTGCCGATGATGAACATCATCAACGGCGGCGTTCACGCCGACAATCGCGTGGATCTGCAGGAATTCATGGTGGTGCCTGTCGGGGCCGACTCGCTGGCGGAGGCGGTGCGCTGCGGCGCCGAAATTTTCCACACACTCAAGGCGGTTCTGGCCGGCAGGGGGCTCAGCACCGCGGTGGGCGACGAGGGGGGCTTCGCGCCGGATCTCAAATCCAATCGCGACGCAATCGAGGTGATTCTCGAAGCCATCGAGAAGTCTGGTTATGCTCCCGGCAGGGATGTGTGTCTGGCCCTGGATCCGGCGAGCTCTGAATTTTACCGCGACGGTCGTTATTGCCTGGATTCCGAGGCCAAGTCTCTGGATGCCGAGGGCTTCATCGACTACCTGGCGGAATGGGTGGATCAGTATCCCATCATTTCCATCGAGGACGGCATGGCGGAAGACGACTGGGATGGCTGGTTGGCGTTGACGAAAAGGCTGGCAGACAGAGTGCAGCTGGTGGGCGACGATCTCTTCGTCACCCATGCGAAGACCATCGCAACGGGCATCGAGCGCGGCGTCGCCAACTCCGTGCTCATCAAGCTCAATCAAGTCGGTACCTTGACCGAGACCCTCGAGGCCATCCATACGGCCATGAAGGCGAACTACACGGTGGTGATTTCCCATCGTTCGGGGGAAACCGAAGACACCACCATCGCCGATTTGGCCGTGGCCACCGGCGCCGGTCAGATCAAGACCGGATCCCTGTCACGCACGGATCGCACCGCCAAGTACAACCGCCTGTTGCGCATCGAGGAACAGCTCAGGCCAGACGGCGCTTGTGTCTATCCCGGGCGAAAAGCCTTCTACAATATATCAACAACGTGAAAGCATTGGTCGTATTGCTGGTTTCGCTGCTCGCACTGGTGCAGTTTCGTCTCTGGGTCGGCGACAAGAGTCTCGTCGAAGTCTGGCGCTTGCGCCAGGCCATCGATCGGCAAACTTCGGAAAACGTCCTGCTCCATAGCCGCAACCAACGGCTGGAAGCAGAGGTGCGCGATCTGAAGACCGGCCTCGATGCCGTGGAAGAGCGCGCGCGGCGGGAGCTTGGCATGATTCGCAAGGACGAAATCTACTTCCAGATCGTCGAGGATTGATCCCCCCTCACCCCGGCCCTGTCCCCACCAAGGGAGGGAGAGGGAGGAAGACGGGGGAACCCCATGGTCGCGGAAAATCAAAATGGGCCGAGATTCTGGGCCGTCGTGCCCGCTGCCGGTATCGGAACGCGTATGGGCGGCGAAGTACCGAAGCAGTATCTGTCCCTGCTGGGTCGACCGGTTATCGCGCACACGCTGGCGCGCTTGTGCAACCATCCGCGCATTTCCGGTGTCATGGTGGCGCTGGCCGCGGACGATCGCTGGTGGCCGGAGATCCGGACGCCGTTTACGCGCCCGCCGCTGGTGGCTGCCGGTGGTGACGAGCGCTGCGACTCCGTGCTCAACAGTCTCGATGCATTGACCGAGCACGCATCCATGGAGGACTGGGTTCTGGTGCACGACGCGGTGCGCCCCTGTCTGCGCACTGAGGACATCGATCGGCTCATGGATCAGTTGTGCTCGGACGAGGTGGGCGGATTGCTGGCGATGCCGGTCAAAGACACCATGAAGCGCGCCGATGGCGACGGCCGTATCAGCGAGACGGTCAGCCGGGAGTCCCTGTGGCACGCGCAGACGCCGCAGATGTTTCGCCTGGGCGCGCTGCGCGACGCCATACGGCGATGCGTCGACGCAGGCCGCAAGGTGACCGACGAGGCCCAGGCCATAGAGCTCACCGGTGCCCGTCCACGGCTGGTGCAGGGTCACGAGGACAACATCAAGATCACGCAGCCGGAGGATCTGAAGCTGGCGGAAATGTTTCTCACGCGCATGGAGGAAGCATCATGAGGATCGGCCACGGATACGATGCCCACCGCTTGGCTGCCGGCGAGCGCCTGGTGCTCGGTGGTGTAACCATCCCCCACGACAAGGGACTCGCAGCCCACTCCGACGGCGACGTGGCGCTGCATGCTTTGTGCGACGCGCTCATCGGCGCCGCCGGCGGTGGCGACATCGGCAAGCACTTCCCCGACGACGATCCCAGCTACGAGAACATCGACAGTAGAATTCTGCTGCGCCGCGTGATCGCGACCCTGGCCGACCAGGGCCTCAGGGTCGGCAACGCGGATCTGACCATCGTCGCCGAGGAGCCGCGCCTGGCTGCTCACGTGGCGCAGATGCGCGCCAACATCGCCGCCGATCTCGGAATCGCCGCCAACCGGGTCAACGTAAAGGCCACCACCACCGAAAAAATGGGTTTCGTCGGCCGCGGCGAGGGCATCGCCGCCCACGCGGTGGTGTTGCTGGAGGAGTGAACTCGAATCGCGAGGAATCGGCGCGCTTCTTCATCCCGCCGCGGGATCTCCCCCGCGCCTACGGGTCTGCGCCGGCACGGGGCCGTATCAAGCAGCACAGCGAAGACTTCTCGGTGGAGGAGCTACTGGGATTCGAGCCCGAGGGCGAGGGCCCCCACGCCTGGCTCCAGATCCGCAAGATCGACACCAATACCCGCTGGCTGGCGGGGGCGCTGGCCCGGTTGGCGGGCGTGGCCGGACGCGACGTGGGTTATGCGGGGCTGAAAGATCGCGCCGCCGTCACCACCCAGTGGTTCAGCGTGCCCATGGAGGGCCGCGCCGAGCCCGATTGGGGAGCCATTCTCTCGGACCAGGTGGAGGTGTTGCGGGTCACGCGGCATCGAAAGAAGCTTCGCCGCGGTGTTCTGCAGGGCAATCGCTTCCGCATTCGTGTGCAGGGCTTCGAGGGTGACAGGCAAGCGCTGAAATCCCGCGTCCGCGAGCTGGCCGCCAGCGGCGTGCCGAACTACTTCGGCGGGCAGCGATTCGGGCGAGACAGCGGCAATGTGGTCGGCGCCTGGGAAATGCTGGCCGAGGGAAAGCGGGTTCGCGATCGCGTCCGCCACGGGCTTTACCTGTCGGCGGCCCGCTCACTGTTGTTCAATCGCGTGCTCGCCCGCCGCGTTCACGATGGCAGCTGGCGTCGCGCGCTTCCCGGAGAGGCGTTGATGCTGGATGGCAGCCACAGTGTTTTCACGCTGACGGAGCCGGACGCCGACATCGACGGGCGCCTTGCGCGAATGGACCTGCATCCCACCGGGCCCATGTGGGGCCGCGGCGAGCCGCTCGCTTGCGGCGAGGCCCTGGCGCTGGAGGAGGCGGCGCTGGCCGGCTGCAGCGCCTGGTGCCGTGGCCTCGATGCCGCCGGACTCAAGAGCGCCCGCCGGGCCTTGCGGGTACCGTTGCGGGAGTTGGAGGTGGGCTTCGAGGCCGCGGATCGGCTCATGGTGTCTTTCGCCTTGCCAGCCGGCGCCTATGCCACCATGGCGGTGCGGGAACTCATCGATTCGGATCCGGTGTGAGTTTTCTCACATCGGCAGCCGAGCCCTGGTCCGTAGAGTGACAGCCGTGCACAGGGATCATCAGGGATGGGCTCGGTGCACAAGGAAATACCCCACGTCTTCTCCTTCTCCCCTCCGGGGGAGAGGGCGGGGTGAGGGGCGTTCAATCCTTCAACAGAACATAAACCGCCCCCGTCCCCCCATCCCGCGGTTGCGCGGTGCAAAAAGCCATCACCCCGTCGTGGCGCCGCAGCCAGTCATCCACTTCCCACTTGAGCACCGCGTGCCCGTCGCGGGAACCGAGCCCCTTGCCGTGAATCACGCGCACACAGCGAAGCCCTTCGGCGCGGCAGTCGCGCAGGAATTCTTCTAACAACACCCGCGCCTCGTGGATGCGCGTGCCGTGCAGGTCGGCTTCGGCGGCGATGGGAATCTGCCCGCGGCGCAGCCGCTTTACCTGCTTCTGTTGCAGACCGGGGCGCACGAACAGCTGCTCGCCGTCCCGTTCCGGGGCCCTGATGCTTTTCTCGACTTTTTCCCGGCTGGCAGCGGGTGTGCTGATCCCGGCTGCAGATTTCGGCCGGGCTTTGGGAGGATGCCGGTGCGCGGGGACGCGGTCGTCCTCGAGCACGCGCACGTCACTGGCGGCATTGCGAAACAACGCCGCATCCTCTTCCGACACGGAAGGCTTCTTGCTCAACGGGAATCCTTGCTACGCATTTCAAGTCGTCGAGTTCATCGCAGGCTGATGGGAACGCATGTCGTTCTTCGGCGGGGTAGGGCGCGTGCGGATCTTCGCCAGCCGCTCGGCGACGGCGGGCACGCGGGCGAGAAACAGCAGCAGCAGTATTCCCAGATAGATGAGCGGCTCGCGCAGATCCGCCTTCACCAACCACAGGAAATGCAGCACGCCGCCCGAGGCGACCACATAGGCCAGCCGGTGCAGACGGCGCCAGCGCTGACCGCCCAGGCGCCGCACCATGGCGTTGGTGGAGGTCACGGCCAGGGGTATGAGCAGCAGGAAGCTCGTGAAGCCGAGGGTGATGTAGGTGCGGTCGGTGATGTCTTCGAGGATAGTGCGAAGATCGAAAAACGCATCCAACACCAGGTAAGTCGAAAAGTGCAGGCAGATGTAAAAGAACGCGAACAGGCCCAGCATACGCCGGATTCGCGCAAGCCACTGCCAGCCCGTGATGCGCCGAAGCGGCGTCACGCACAGGGTGATGAGCAGAAAGCGCAATCCCCAATCGCCGGTCTTGAAGGTGATGGCTTCCACCGGGTTGGCGCCGAGCCCATCGTGCAGAGCATTCCACACCAGCAGCGCGAGCGGCACCAGTGCCGCGGCGAAGAGCGCGGGTTTGAGCACGCGGCTGACGAGCTGCTGCTGATTCATGAAGAGAATATCCGGCGTTAGAAATTCTTGCGCAGATCCATGCCGCTGTACATGCTTGCGACCTGCTCGCCGTAACCGTTGAACGGCAGGGTGTAGCGTTTGAGGATGTCGCCGATGCGCCGTTCCCGGCGTTGGCTCCAGCGTGGATGGCTGACTTCCGGATTGACGTTGGAATAGAAACCGTACTCCCGGGGCGCTTGCAGATTCCAGGTGGCCGGTGGCTGCTCTTCGGTAAAGCGAATGGTGACGATGGATTTGATGCTCTTGAATCCGTACTTCCACGGCACCACCAGGCGGATCGGCGCACCGTTCTGGTTCGGCAGGACGCGGCCGTAGATGCCCACCGACAGGAGCGTCAGTGGATTCATGGCCTCGTCCATGCGCAACCCCTCCACGTAAGGCCAGTCCAGGAAGCCGCGCTGCTGTCCCGGCATCTCGGTGGGTCGGAAGACGGTACGGAAGGCCACGTACTTGGCTTTGGAGGTGGGTTTGAAGCGCGCCAGCACCGGCCCCAGGGGCACACCGACCCAGGGGATCACCATGGACCAGGCCTCGACACAGCGCAGCCGGTAAATGCGCTCCTCCAGGGTGTGCTGCTTGATGATGTTGTCGAGATCGTACTCTCCGGGCTTTTCGCACTCACCGATGATCTTCACTTTCCACGGCTGCGGCTTGAAGCGCCCGGAATTGGCGGCCGGGTCCTGCTTGCCGGTGCCGAACTCGTAAAAGTTGTTATAACGCGTAATGTCTTTGTAAGAGGTCGGATCCTCGTCGGTGGAGAAGGGACCATCGGTTACGCCCGGCAGGACTGCACCCGTGGCCGCCGCATCCGTGGCCAGCGCCGACGCGCCGCGGGGTAGCAGCAGCCCCGGCGCTGCGGCCGCCAGCGCCGTTGCAGCGGCGAGGCCCGTAGCATTTCCCATGAAGCGGCGCCGGTCGAGGTACACGGCCTCGTCGGTGATGTCGGAGCTCTTGATGTCGGCGGGTCGTCTGATCAGCATTTCGATGTCCTGTGGTCCTGGCGCGGTCGTTCACTGTATGGACCAAGTTTAGGGCAGAATTCTCACGTAAATCTCACGATCCGGGCTGCCCGCGGGGTCGATGGGGGCTATTTCAGCCAGGCCCGAGCGTTGCGGAACATGCGCAGCCAGGGGCCGTCTTCCCCCCAGCCAGGCGGGTGCCAGGAGTGCTGCAGGCTGCGAAACACGCGCTCGGGATGGGGCATGAGAATGGTGACCCGGCCGTCGGCTGTGGTCAGGCCGGTGATGCCGTCGCTGGAGCCGTTGGGATTGGCGGGATAGGCGAGCGCCGGCCGGCCGGCACTTTCCACGTAGCGCAGGCAGGTGAGCCGCTGTTCCCGGACGGCTTGCAGGTCGCCGTGATTGCGGAATTCGGCCCGCCCCTCACCGTGGGCCACCGGCACCGGCAGCACCGAGCCCTGCATGCGGTCGAAGAATATCGACGGCGAGTCACAGACTTCCACCATCACCAGGCGCGCTTCGAACTGCTCGGATCGGTTACGCAGGAAGCGCGGCCAGTGCTCGGCACCGCTCACCAGCTCGCCCAGGTGGGCAAACATCTGGCAGCCGTTGCACACGCCCAGGGCGAAGGTGTCGCTGCGGGCGAAAAATTCACCGAAGGCGACGCGGCTGCGCTCGTTGTACAGGATGGTGCTGGCCCAGCCGCCGCCGGCGCCGAGCACGTCCCCGTAGGAGAAGCCGCCGCAGGCGGCAATGCCCTGGAAATCCTCAAGCGACACCCGTTCCTCCAGAATGTCGGTCATGTGCACGTCGATGGCGTCGAATCCGGCGCGATCGAAGGCCGCCGCCATCTCCACCTGCCCGTTCACACCCTGCTCGCGCAGTATGGCCACCGCTGGCCGCCGGCCAACCACGAAAGGCGCGCAGATGTCTTCCCCGGGATCGAAACTCAAGCACGCATGCAGAGGCTGCGCTTGGCGGTCGTCCAGCCGCTGCAGCTCTTCCAGGGCACAATCGGGATGGTCGCGAAGCGCCTGCATGTGGTAACTGGTCTCGCGCCACACGCGCTGCAGGACGCTTCGCGGAGTGTCCAAGAGCCTTTCGCCGCCGTGCTTGAAGCGCAGCCGGTCGTCGCCGCCGGGCGTACCCAGAAAATGCACGTGACCGGTTAGCGCCGGCGATGCCGTGAAGCGTTCCAGCACGCGATCCCTGTCGGCTTTGCGGATCTGCAAAACGGCGCCGAGCTCCTCGGCGAACAGCGCGGCCATCGGGTCCTCGCCCACGGTGTCCAGGTTCACGTGCAGGCCCGTGTGTCCCGCGAAGGCCATTTCGCACAGGGTGACGAACAGCCCGCCGTCGGAGCGATCATGGTAGGCGAGCACCAACCCTTGCGCGTTGAGCCATTGCAGGCTCGCGAAGAAATCGCGAATCGTGGTCGCGTCTTCCACGTCGGGACATTCGCTTCCCAGCTGTGCGTGGACTTGTGCGAGTGCAGAGCCTCCAAGGCGCAGGCGCCCCGCGGCGAGATCCACCAGCCACAATTCGCTTTCGCCGGCATCGTCACGCAGCTCCGGAGTCAGCGCGCGGCGAACGTCGCTGACCGGCGCGAAGGCACTTACCACCAGAGACAACGGCGCGGTGACCGCACGTTCGCGCCCCTGCTGCTGCCACACGGTTTTCATGGACAACGAATCCTTGCCCACGGGAATGGCGATGCCCAGTGCCGGGCAGAGCTCCATGCCCACGGCGCGTACCGTGTCGAAGAGCTTCGCATCCTCCCCGGGATGACCGCAGGCGGCCATCCAGTTGGCGGACAGCACGATGTCGCTTAAGGTCTCGATGGGCGCCGCGGCGATGTTCATGATGGCCTCCGCTACCGCCATGCGACCGGACGCAGGCCCATCGATCAACGCGAGCGGCGCGCGCTCGCCCATGGCCATGGCTTCACCGGTGTAGCCTTGAAAGCCGCTGGCGGTAACGGCGCAATCGGCTACCGGCACCTGCCACGGGCCGACCATTTGATCCCGCACCGACAACCCACCCACGGTGCGATCGCCAATGGTGATGAGAAAGGTCTTATCGGCGACACCGGGCAGGCGCAGTACGCGCCGCGCCGCATCGTCGAGATCCAGGCCTTCGAGATTCAAGGTCGTCGTTGGTCCTGGCCGGCGGGTGACGGTGCGGTGCATGGTCGGCGGATTGCCGAACAGCAGGGACATGGGCAGATCGATAGGGCGGCTGCCGTCGAGGCGGTCGGCGACCAGCAGACGCCGCGCGTCCCTGGCGTTGCCGAGGATCGCCCATGGACAGCGCTCCCGCGCACAGATGGCCGCGAAGCGTTCCACGTCCGCCGCCCCGATGGCGAGCACATAGCGTTCCTGGGCCTCGTTGCACCAGATCTCCATGGGCGACATGCCAGGGTCGTCGCAGGGTATGGCGCGAAGATCGAAATCGCCGCCGCGTTCGGCGCCGTGGATGAGCTCGGGTACGGCGTTGGAAAGTCCGCCAGCGCCCACGTCGTGCAGCGACTGAATAGGGTTGCCGTCGCCCAGTTGCCAGCAGCGATCGATGACCTCCTGGCAACGGCGTTGCATCTCCGGGTTGTCGCGCTGCACCGAGGCGAAGTCCAGGGTCTCTTCGCCTTCTCCGGAGGCCATGGACGAGGCGGCGCCGCCGCCCAGCCCGATGAGCATGGCGGGGCCGCCGAGGACGACGATATGCGTGCCTTCCGGAAAGCCGTCCTTTGCGATCTGAGCGCGACGGATGGTACCCAGCCCGCCGGCTACCATGATGGGTTTGTGGTAGCCGCGTACCTCGGGCTCGGCACCATCGGCGTTCATCTCCAGCTCCAGGGTGCGAAAGTAGCCATTCAGGGCAGGGCGGCCGAATTCGTTATTGAACGAAGCCGCGCCGACGGGCCCTTCCAGCATGATGTCCAGTGCCGAGGCGATGCGCTCGGGGCGCCCGTGATCCCCCTCCCAGGGCTGCCCGAAACCCGGGATGTTCAGGTTCGATACCGAGAAGCCGGTGAGGCCAGCCTTGAAGCGCGCGCCTCTGCCGGTTGCGGCCTCGTCGCGGATCTCGCCGCCGGAGCCGGTTGCGGCGCCGGGATAGGGGGATATGGCGGTGGGATGGTTGTGGGTTTCCACCTTCATCAGGATGTCCACGCTTTCTTCCACCGCCCGGTAGCGGTGGCTTTCGGCATCGGGAAAGAACCAGGTGGCGACGCTCCCGGACATCACCGCGGAATTGTCTTCGTAGGCGGACAGAACGCGGCCAGGGTGGCTCGCGTGGGTGTGCCGGATCATGTCGAACAGCGATCGATCCGCGTCCTCGCCGTCGATGGTCCACGCGCAGTTGAAGATCTTGTGCCGGCAATGCTCGGAGTTCGCCTGGGCAAACATCATCAGCTCGATGTCGTTGGGATTTCGCCCGCAGGCAAGAAACTGCTCGAGCAGATAGGCGATCTCGTCGTCGTTGAGCGCCAGGCCCATGTCGCGGTTGGCCTGCTCGAGGCTCGCGCGGCCCTCCGCCAGCACGTCGACGGATTGCAGCGGGCGTGCCGCCGCGTGATCGAACAACGCGTGGACCTGTTCGATATCCGCGAGCAGCACCTGGGTCATGCGATCGTGGACTCGCGGGCCGAGCACGGCTTCGACGCGCGCGTTTGCATGGCCGCCGGATTTCATCTCTACCTGCCACTGGACGCCGCGCTCCACGCGGCCGACCTTGTGCAAGCCGCAGTTGTGCAGGATGTCCGTGGCTTTACTGGACCAGGGGGAAATCGTGCCCGGCCGGGGCACGACCAGAAATCCGTGATCTCCTGATGCCTTGGCGCAATCTGGCCGCGCGGCCAGGAGGCGCGCCAGCAGGGCCTCTTCGTCGGCGTTCAGCGGATCGCCACGACCGGCGACGAAGTAAAGGTAATCGGCGCGAATGGAAGACAATCCGGGCAGCGCCAGGGTCAGACTGTCGCGCAGCCGCTGTGCACGAAATGCTGTCAGCGCCGAGCGTCCGCGCAGGTGCGATAGGGATGCAATACCTGATTCGCTTACGCTCATGGTGGAGCGTCGGATGATACTGTAGCCCGCGGGGATCGTGCTACCATTCCCGCATCAGAGTGCGCATTTCGGCGCCAACTGGATGCTGGAGAGGGCGGAGATGGGCAAAGACATGACGACCGGCCGTGAGCAGGCGGGCGAAGAGGGTCGCGGCCACCGTGTAATGGCCGCGGAAAAGAAGGTCGCCAAGAAAATTGCCAAGAAGAAAACGGCCAAAAAGGCGCCGGCCGCCAGGAAAAAGGGCATGGCAGCCAAGGCCGCCGCCGCACCCGCGGTTGCGCCAGAACCGGCGTTGGTGTCTCAGCCGGGACCGGCCTTCGCGCCGCCTTCCGAGGAGGCGCGCTCCGGCGGTGCCATGCGCGGCATCATGGCCTTGTGGGGCCCGCTGGCGATTATCGTATTGCTGATCGTCGTTTCGCGACTCGGTGATGAAGAGCCGGAAACGCTTGGGGGCCGGGCTGCGGCCGGATTGTCGGCGTCACTGGAGAGCGCAGAAAGTATCGCCAGAGACGTGGTGGAAGACGTCCAGGATGCGCTCACCGGAGGTGATCCGCAGGTGGCCGCGGTGCTGGACACGCGCGTCAGCGGTCGCAGCAGCTCCGGAAGTACCCGCGGCGATCTGGCGGCGGCGTTTCAGGATGCCGGCGCGGCTTCTGTGCCACCACCACAATGGTCATCGAAACAGGCGGCAACCGCGGCCGACACCTGGGGCCGCTCGGATCAGACGACGACGCCGGCGTCGGTGTCGGGGATCCCCGGCGCGTTGCCCCCGCATCCGGACAATCCGTGGGCGCCGGTGGATCCGCGCTCGGCGGCGGCCATGTCGGCGGATCCTTATTCCGAGGCCTATTCCCCGGCCTATCCCCTGGCTTACTCCCCTGCCTATCCTCAGGGGGGCGGTACGCCCGCGCCGGTCGCCCCTTATGGCTACGGCGCCTCGCCGCAGCCACAGGGTTACCCGCCACTGCCCCCGGATTATGGATCTGCGCCTGCCTACGGGGGGATGCCACCGGGATACTCCCAGCAACAGACCTACGGCGTGGCACCGCCGGCCTATGGTGCGCCGCCCGCCTATGGGTACCCCCCGCAACCTTACGGGGCGCCGGCGCCATATCCACCCGGCTACTATCCCCCAGCCCAATAGGCCCGCCCGGTAGCGCTCAGCGATCCAGGCGCTCGACCTTCAAATAGGTAACGGTGTCGCTGCTGGCAGCGGTGCTCGAGGAGGCACCGATAGCGCGGGTATGTTCACTGGAAGCCGTGCCCACACGGCCAATTTCCATCCAACGCCCGAGCGGGCCCGAGACCACGGTGCTCGCTTCGCGCACGTCGATGGTGGCCGAGCCGCTGTCGAGACGGTTGTGGTGGCGAAAGATCTGGACGGTCACGCGGTCGTTGCCGTTCAATCGCGCGCGCACGGTGAAGCCGCTGCCGATGTTTCTGAATTCCGTGCTCGTCTGCACGGTGGTGACGCCGGTGCTGGAAACCACGACGCGCTCGTTGGTCACCGGCACCGATTGCCCGAATTGTATGAATGCTTCCTTGCCTTCCAGCACGCGCACGCGTTGCGTCCCATGATCGCTGGCCACGGCTTGCGTCTTGTCCATGCGAACGCCCGCTTCCCGGTCCCCGTCCTGGTGGCTGATGACTAGCCCGCGTCCACTCTCCGAGCCACGGCCGGTGGACAGTCCGACGTTGCCGCCGCTCACTTCGCCGAAGGCTTCGAAGAGATCCCGCCGCACGTCCTCATTCATGGAATGGCGCACGCTGATCAGAAGATTTGACGGCGCACGGTTCAGTGTCGCGAGGATCCCCTTGATTTCGCGCATATTCGCCGGCGTCGTGCGAACCACGATCTTGCCATAGGCGCCGGAAACACTGCCGGGGCTGGGGACCATGGGCCTCAGGATCTGGACCATCTCGTCCACCGGACGATAGCCGATAGTGAACACCTGCGTAACCAAGCCGCTCGCGGCAAAGGCGCCTGCGAACGGCAGCCCGCCTGCGAGCAGCATCAGGGCCAGAAATCGGACGCGCGACATCGCCAGGGCTCTCACAAGTTAGCGCGGCGCAGACTGGAATCCGGCAGCGCCGTTGGCCACATCTCTTCGAACTTCCGGGTGAGTTCCCGGGCCATGCGCGGGTCGTTGAAGTTGACCGTGCCTTCGAAGCGATCCGAAAGCGTGCGATGGATAAAGCCGATGCCGTCGACAATCAGAAACGCACCGTTGTATTCATCGAATTCTCTTGCCGGTACGCGCAATTCGACGAAGC
>Ga0114947_10000074_pt1 | contig 26003 bp, 37 predicted proteins | sample CR02metaG_FD_99656 | JGI IMG/M metagenome (GOLD analysis project Ga0114947, IMG submission 99656) | Deep subsurface microbial communities from Mariana Trench to uncover new lineages of life (NeLLi) - CR02 metaG | ecosystem: Environmental > Aquatic > Marine > Ocean trench > Sediment ...
CGATCTGCGGATAATCTTCCTCATTCATGTTGCTATCTTCGATCCTCTATTCTCTATCCTCGACCCTTATCCTTCCCCGTTCAGTCCTCAGTACTCGTTACTCGTCACTAATGAGTCGCCTTGCGCCATGCGCTTAGCGCATTGCCTCCTGCGTAAATCTGTGTCCATCTGCGTAAATCTGCGGTTAAAATCTGGTGACTCTTTTCCCAATGCTCAGTACTCAGCACTCGGAACTCAGTCCTGAGCGCGCTATGCGCTTAGCGATTTAGCCTCTGCGGTGAATCAATTACTATCTGCGATAATCTGCGTAAATCTGCGGTTAATTCGTTCCGTTCTAGCTCCTATCTGCCTGCTGAGTGCTGAGAGCTATGAGCTTTTCTTAACAACACGGTTCATGGCTCGTTTGAGGCTGACTATGAATGCTGCCGCTCGCTTGACCTTGTCATCCCGGCGACGCTCCTTTTCCATGACGTTGATCAGGGCGCTCCCCACCACCACGGCGTCAGCAAAGGATGCGACCCAAGCCGCTTGCCTGGGGGTAGAGATACCAAAACCCACCCCTATGGGTAAAGAGGTCCTACGGCGCAACTTGCCCACGAGGTTCGAAAGCCCAGGTTCGAAACGACGCCTGCTGCCCGTCACCCCAGTGACCGAGACGAAATAGATAAAACCGCCGGCCTCCCGGGTCACCAGCCGGATGCGCTGGGCATCACTGGTGGGGGCCAATAGGTAGATCATGTGCAACCCACCGGCCTTGGCCCATTGCTTGAGCTCCCGACCCTCTTCTGGAGGCAAATCCACGCATAGAAATCCATCGGCTCCCGCCGCCTTGGCCTCCCGTGTAAGCCGCTTCACCCCATAATGGAAAAAGGGATTGTAGTAACCAAACAGGATCAAAGGAATGTCCGAGTACCTGCGAAATTCACTGACGAGCTTCAAGATACTGGCGAGGGAGGCCCCTTTTTTGAGGGCACGCTCGGAAGCACGCTGAATGGTGGGGCCATCGGCCATGGGATCAGAAAAGGGAATCCCAAGTTCGATCAGGTCCGCACCGCTTTGTGCCAGGGCGCGCAGGATCTTCAGAGTGGTTCGAAGATCAGGATCCCCTGCTTCAATGAAGGGGACCAAGGCGCTCCTACCCTGTTTTCTCAACTCGGTAAATTTTGCATCAATGCGATTCACTTTTCGTTAACCCGTGGCTCGTTAATCGTATATTCGTTAATCGTATATTCAAATAACGAGTAACGGATAACGATTTCACGCAACCTACAGTTTGTCCCCCAGGAATTTTACCACCGCGTCGATATCCTTATCCCCTCTTCCGGAAAGGTTTAGGATGATCAATTCTTTCCTCGGCCGTCGTGGGGCGAGGCGAATCACTTCGGCCACCGCATGGGCGCTCTCCAAGGCGGGAATAATACCTTCCACTTCGGACAGTGTTCTCATGGAGCTAACGGCCTCAGTATCAGTGGCGGAGACAAATGCGATACGCCCACAGTCGTAGAGATAGCTTGGCTCCGGACCCACTCCGGGATAATCCAGACCCGGCGCGATGGAATGGGCATGACTGATCTGACCCGTCCTTTCCTGGAGCAGGTAGGTTTTATTGCCATGGAGTATCCCAACCTTTCCACCCAGGATGGAGGCTGAGTGGTGTCCACTGCGGAGTCCCCAACCCGCCGCTTCCACTCCGATCATCTTCACGCGTCGATCCTTCACGAAGGGATAAAAAAGTCCCATGGCGTTGCTCCCACCACCAACGCAGGCCACCAGGTAATGGGGCAATCGCCCCTCCTTTGCGAGAATCTGCCTTCGTGCCTCCTGACCGATGACCGATTGGAAATCCCGCACCATCAGGGGATAGGGATGGGGACCTGCCACCGAGCCAATGAGATAGTAGGTGGAGCGGACATTGGTCACCCAGTCTCTGAGGGCCTCGTTCATGGCATCCTTGAGGGTGCAGGTGCCGGAGTCCACCTCCCTGACCTTGGCGCCCAGGAGCTTCATACGCGAGACGTTCAGGGATTGACGGTGCGTATCCTCCTTGCCCATGAAGATCTCGCACTTCAAACCAAAGAGCGCCGCCACGGCGGCCGTGGCAACCCCATGTTGCCCTGCCCCCGTCTCCGCAATGATCCGCTTCTTGCCCATCTTGCGCGCCAAGAGGATCTGTCCCAGGGTATTGTTAATTTTGTGGGCGCCGGTATGACAGAGGTCCTCTCGCTTGATGTAGATTTTTGCTCCACCCAGTTGGGCCGTCAGTCGTTCGGCAAAATAGAGTGGTGTCTCTCTTCCGGCAAATTCACGAAGGTAAGTTCGAAAATCGCGACGGAACTTCGAATCGCGCCGCGCCTTGGCATAGGCCTTCTCCAAGTCCGCAAGGGCCGGCATGAGGGTCTCCGATACGTAGCGCCCTCCATAAACGCCATAGTGGCCCCGCGAATCAGGAAGCCTTGGCAGCATCGATGAACTCTTTGAGTTTCCCATGATCTTTTATACCTGGTTTTGCCTCGACACCAGAACAGACATCGACCCCGAAGGGTCGGATCTGAGTGACCGCCTGCTGAATATTGTCTAAATCCAAACCCCCAGAAAGAATGAGCCGGCCCGGGTCCAGATCTTCGATCCAACTCCACCGAAATTTAGCGCCTGAACCACCATATCCTTCACTCCAGGAATCCAACAGGAACAAATCCGCGGGAAAAGCGTTTAACCCAAGCAACGATTCAGCCCCTCGTACCCGAATGGCCTTGATCACCTTCAAGCCCCATCCACGACAGTACTCATCGTTTTCGTCTCCATGAAACTGGACCGCGCTCATGGCCTCATTGCCATCCCGCCAATGGAGTTGACTTAAAATCTCCTTAACTCTTTCCCTAGGCTCATTCACAAATACAGCAACTCTACAAACCTGTGGGGGGAGTTTTGCTAAAATGGTTTGAGCCTGGTCAGGAGAAAGGTATCGAGGGCTGGGCGGATAAAAATTAAACCCTAGCGCGTCGGCACCGCACTCCACTGCCTTTAGAGCGTCCTCGATATTGGTTATTCCGCAGACCTTAACTTTAACCATAACAGCTACGAATAGAGTTCAGCAGTCAGAAGCCGGCGCTCAGAATCGTCTTCTGGCTACCTTAACCTGAATTTCGAATTCTGACTTCTGACATCTGACATCTGAATTCTGACTCCTATTGACTATTTGCTATCCAGCAGTGCCTTCAGCTTCTCCCCCGGATTCTGGGCACGCATGAGCGCCTCGCCTACCAAAAAAATATGGGCCCCCAGGGATTCTATTTTTTTCATTTGATCCGGCGCGTCGATTCCGCTTTCACAAACCACCGTGACACCAGAAGGGACCCTCGGTATCAGTTCCTCCGCAGTCGCTAAATTCACTTCAAAGGTCTTTAAGTCCCGGTTATTGATCCCGATGATGCGTGCCCCAGCCTCTAGGGCGCATTCCAGCTCCCCTTCGGTGTGGACCTCCACCAAGGCCTGCAAGGAAAGGGAGCGCGCCTGATCCAGCAGCTCCCGAAGAAGACTCAGGTCGAGAAGGGCCACAATGAACAGGACAGCGTCGGCCCCAAAACTTCTCGTCTCCAGTAGTTGGTAATCGTCCATAATGAAATCTTTTCTCAATAGGGGCAATGAGACCTCTTTCTTGATCTCCTCCAGATAGAGAATACTCCCTTGGAAAAAATGCTCTTCCGTCAGAACGGAGAGGGCACTTGCCCCATTGACGGCAAGAGTCCGGGCAATCTTCACGGCATCGAACTCTTTACGAATCAGCCCCTTTGACGGCGACGCCCGTTTGACTTCCGCAATAATGTGTCGAGAGGTCCCGCGCAAACTCCCCGCAAAATCTCTTGTGGGCAGATAAAAGAGAGGGCGCTCCCGGAGCAGTGATGGAGGCGATTTTTTGCGCCTGATCCCGATTTCCTCGCGCACTCGACTCACAATGGTATCTAGGAACATAGTCATCAGTGAATGGTCAATAGCGAATAGTGCATAGACCCATCACCACCTCCGATCCCTCATTCGTTCCGGTTCGCAATTTACGATTTGCTATTCGCTATTTGCTCTAAACTTGAGTTGGTTACCTGAATGAGTAAATTCAATTTACCTTGCGCCTTCCCGGAATCGATGGACTCGGCCGCCAGTTCCATTCCTTGGGAAACGGAGTCAGCCACACCGCTGGTGAAAAGGGCAGCCCCACTGTTGAGCAAGACCACATCTCGCTTTGGCCCTTTCTCACCCTGGAGGATACCTCTCAAAATGGCGGCACATTCTTCTGGAGTTCCCCCATGGAGATCGTCCAGCTGACAGCGCTTTAACCCTAGATCCTCGGGAGCAATGGAATGAGTGGTTACCTGGTTGTCGCGGAGCTCCGATACTTTTGTCGGCCCGCACAGCGATATTTCGTCCAACCCCTCCTCCCCATGGACCACCATGGCCCTGCAGGTACCAAGATTATTCAAGACCATGGCGATAGGCTCGGTCAGCTCGCCATCGTAGATGCCGATGAGTTGATGGGTCGCATTGGCAGGGTTGGTTAAAGGGCCCAGTAGGTTAAAAATGGTCCGAATTCCAATCTCGCGGCGTGGAGTTACCGCATACTTCATGGCCTGGTGAAGGAGGGGGGCAAAGAGAAATCCCATACCGACCTTTGCTAGGCATTGTTCAACCTTCTCCTTAGGGATCTCAATATTGACTCCCAGTGCCGACAAGACATCCGCGCTGCCCGACCGGCTGGAAACCGAACGGTTCCCATGTTTGGCCACGGTGACCCCTGCGCCGGCCACCACAAAGGCAACGGCCGTAGAGATATTGAAGGTCTCCATTTGATCACCACCCGTTCCGCAGGTATCCAGGACACAGTTCGAGTCGACTCTCACATGATCCGCCTTTTCCCTCATGACGCGGGCCGCCCCGGTGATCTCTTGAACCGTCTCTCCTTTCATTCGCAACGCAGTGAGGAAAGATGCCACTTGGGTAGGCGTTGCCTCACCGGTCATAATCTGATTCATGACCGAGACCGCTTCGCTCTCGGTAAGATCGATGCCCTTAATCAGATTCGCTATGGCCTCCCGAATATTCATCATCTGCCCTTTGTAATAATGGCCCTGGTATATTTTTCTTGCCTCTTCAATTTCAGAAGCAATCCTTGCGCCTCGCGGTGTGTCGCAAGGTGTCCGACCCGTACTCGATACCAAGTCCGACCCTTGATTTGAATAGAGACAACGTAGGCATCGTATCCCTTTCCCTTGAGCCGCTTTGCCAAGTCACTTGCATCCCGTTGGCGTGCAAAGGCTTTCACTTGAACTGACCACACACTTTTTTCTGGCTGAGTTGTAGCCTTTGCCGTTCTTTCAGTTCTCTTTTGGGTGGTTGGTTTCTTTTCCTTGACGGTGGGTCTGGCCACCCGAGCCTTAGCCTGCTTCGCCGCCTGCTTCTTTGGTTGACTAACCTGAGCTTTTCTTTCAGGCCTCGCCTTTGCACGCGGCGGAGTCTTGGTCAGGGTGTCATAGAAGGTCATCTCCTGATCCTGCGGAGTCGCCCGAGCGAGGCTGGACCCTTTGCGTAGGGGCCGAGTGGGGATTTTTGCCACAGGTCTCTGACCTTCCCTTTTGAGCAGCTTTCTCTCCTCAATCCCCTGGCCAATGAGCATGCCAAGAAAGAAAGTGAGGGTACAAGTTACCGTGAAGCCCACTGCGAGAATCACAAGTTGGCCTCGACTGAAATAGTAAAAACCCTGACTTCGGGATCTCCGATTCTCTGCCATAGGAATTAACCCGCCGAGCTCCCACCTGAACTAGGAGAATTGTTCAGTTCTCCTTCCGGTATGGTACGAGCCATCTTCATCGGGGCTCCCACCCCTAGTAATTGTAATCCTTTACGAATAACCTTCTGAACTTCTTGCACCAGTAAGAGGCGGGCACGAGTCAAGGCCATATCGCTCGATATCACCCGATATCGATTATAATAGCGGTGGAATTGACCCGCCAATTCAAGCAGGTAAAACACCAATTGATGAGGCTCCAGATCTTCCACGGTTTCCCTAACCACATCGCTAAACTGGACAACCTTTTTGATCATCTCCAGCTCTTCGGCTAAAGACAACTTTTCCAGCTCCACTGCCGAAACCTTTAAGCCTTTGACTTGGACCCCATTCTTCCCTGCCTGTTCGAAAATGCTTGCGATACGTGCATGGGCATATTGAACGTAGAAGACTGGGTTCTCGGCAGAATCTTTTTTTGCCAGATCCAGATCAAAATCGAGATGGCTACCGGATCTCCGCATGAGAAAGAAAAAGCGTGCCGCATCACTACCCACCTCTTCCAACACCTCTCGCAGTGACACGAATTCTCCCGACCGCTTTCCCATTCTTATGGAGGCCCCACCTCGGGTAAGTTGCACCAATTGGACCAAAATCACTTGGAGGCGTCGAGAATCATATCCCATGGCTTGGATGGCAGCCTTCAATCTTCCCACGTAACCATGGTGATCCGCCCCCCAGATATTCACCATCTTCGTAAAACCGCGCTCGAACTTATTTCGATGATAGGCTATGTCACAGGCAAAATAGGTGAGGTCTCCGTCACTCTTGACCACCGTTCGATCCTTGTCATCCCCAAAGGCTTGCGCCTTGAACCACTGCGCCCCATCCTGTTGATACAAAAGCTCGCGTGATGCTAAAAGCTCCATGGTCTGTTTCACCTCACCACGATCCCTAAGCCCCTTCTCACTAAAGAACGAATCGAAGGTGATACCAAACCCTCCCAAGTCATCACGGATGACGGAAAGCATCTCGTCCGCTCCAAAGCGACTGAGAGATTTGATGGCCGCGTCCTTCTTTTCGGAAAGACATCGATCTCCCCAACGCTCCTTGACCGTGGCCGCGAGGTCCCTGACATAATCTCCCAGATAACCATCCTCGGGAAACTTTTCTTTCTTACCGTAAAGCTCCCGATACCGATGGTAAATGGAGAGGCCCAGGTTCTCGATCTGTTTCCCGCTGTCGTTTACATAATATTCCCGCTCCACTTGATAACCCACTTCCTCGAGAAGACGGGCCAGCACATCTCCGATCACTGCAACTCGCCCATGACCCACATGGAGTGGACCCGTGGGATTGACACTAGCGAATTCTACTTGAATCTTATTTCCCTGACCTAAATTCTCAACCCTACCATTTCTCTCTTCCACCTCCTTGAGACATCGGTAGCAGAACTTTGGCGAAAAGGAAAAATTCAAAAATCCAGGCCCTGCAACACTCGCATTTTGCAGAATCCCTTCTGGGTCTTCAAGGTTCCTCAGGAGGGTCTCCGCTATGGCGCGGGGTGATTTTTTCTGTTGCTTAGCCCAGAGCAATGCCACATTGGTGCTTAAATCCCCAAATTCTTTCTGCTTCGGAGACTCAAGAATCAAAGGGGGGAGCTCTGTAACAGCCAGCTCTCCCCCCTTTGCCGCTTTATCGATGGTTCGCGTCAGAAGATCTCTAAGGTGATCTTTCATTTCTGCCTTTTACCATTACTGCTCCAACTGGGCATCCCCCTAGATGAACACACTGCTCGTCAATCCGACGTCCATTCGAAGAATGCAGCGGACCTAAGTGCCCGTATTTATAACGTTTTTCTACTCTTAAATCAAGCTGATTGCTCCTTCCACAACGACAGGAATTTGGGCGGAATCCCCTTGGTAAGAAACAGAGGACCAGAGTGATAGAAATGGACACCGTCATTATGGGCTTCCTGGGATTGGATCACCCATACGGCCGGAAAAGGATCGCGCCTTTTCGCCACCGCAATGGCCTCTTCGAGGGAAAGGCTCAGATGGACGAACTGGCGGTCCCGTGGCTTGAGACCTTCCTCCAGAATGGATCTTGCCAGATCCCGAGCCGTCCCATGATAGAGGTACTCAGGGGGGGGCTCCATTTTGTGCTCAAGATCTACTGGAAAGGAATGACCATAGGTGGCACGGACCATTCCTTCCGACAGCTCGAATCGAGTTTTGTCCGAGTCCTCGATCACCTCAAGGATCGCCGCGTCGTTCACCTCTGGAAAACGGTCCTGGACCTTGTTCACCAGATCCTTCAAACGGACAAATCCGCGGTCATCAAAACCCAGTGGATAATCCTCAGGTCGGTGACGAAGCAGAAAACTCAGGAAACGAGACAGTCGCTCTGTTGGTACCATGGTGGAGAATCACATTCCTCTCTCACTTCACGATCCTGACCCCCGCAGGCCAAAGGACCAAAATGATGGCCTCACCCACAGCTCGGGGAGTATGAACTGAACCCGGGTCAAGATAGACAATATCCCCCTCGCTGTAAACTCCCGTCTCATCCGCTATACCGCCCTTTAGCACAAGGTAGAATTCTCCTCCTATATGTTCGTGGGGTAAGAAGGCCTCTGGCGTGGCGCTATCCGTAACCCGGTACAACACCAGCTCCCTTCGATCTTCACGGGCCAGCCTGGCCATGGACACACCGGTACCGAAATCCTTCCATTGGAGGGACTCCAAGGACTCCTCGCGAAGTTCTAATTGGAGAAGGCCCTTAAGAGAATATCGCAATACGGTCATAGCATTCCACCGCAGACCTTCTTATCACAGCTTGTCTCAGAAAAAAATGAGTTTCCACGTTGGCCTATGCCTGGCCAGTGGTTAGAAAAACGCGGTTCTGAGCCAGCGGGGAGAAATCTCTATGCCGCTGCGCTCGATTTGGTTTGTTTCTTGGGCGCTGCCTTCTTTGCGGCAGGTCGCCTCCACCGCTTCCCCCCTTCCGAGGGGGCCTCACCCTTCGCACTTTCACTTTCTGGTAGGATCTCCACCAGTGAAAGAGGGGCATTATCCCCACGGCGCAACCCAATCTTCACCGCGTGAGTATAGCCTCCCGGGCGGTCTTTAAAACGGGGGCCGATGGAATCGAAGAGCTTCGTCACTACGGCCTTGTCCTGAATCACGGCCAGGGCTTGGCGACGTGCATGGAGGCTTCCGTCCTTGCTCAAACCAATCATCCAATCCGCCCAGCGCCTCAGTTCTTTCGCCTTTGCATCCGTCGTCTCAATACGATCGTGACGCAATAGAGAAGTCACCAGGTTCCGCATCAAGGCAACGCGGTGGCTCGAGCTTCGGTTGAGTTTCCTTCCCTTTTTGAGGTGACGCATGATCTACGCGGTCTCTTTATGTTTTGCCTGCCTTCGGCTGTCGAGCTCCTCGCGCGAGGGAAAATTTTCCAACTTCATCCCGATCTCGAGTCCCATTTCACGGAGAATCTCTTTGATCTCGTTCAGAGATTTCCTGCCAAAGTTTTTGGTCTTCAGCATCTCCTGTTCTGTCTTTTGGACAAGTTCACCGATGTATTTGATATCTGCGCTTTGCAAGCAGTTTTGGGATCGAACTGAAAATTCCAACTCGTCGACACTCCGGAAGAGATGCTCATTGAGAGCAGCAGCCGTCGAATCCGTGCCGGTCTCAGGATGCTGCAGCTCCTCCTCAAAATTAATAAAAATGTTGAGCTGATCCTGCAGGATCTTGGCTCCATAGGCCAGCCCATCTTCCGGCTTTACACTACCATCTGACCAGATCTCCATTACCAACCGGTCGAAGTCAGTTCGCTGGCCGACTCTAGCATTGGTGATATTAAAATTCACCTTCTGAATGGGCGAGAAGACCGCATCCAGGAAAATGGTGTCCACGGGGGCTTCTTCCTCCTTGTTTCGTTCTCCCGGCACGTACCCCCGCCCCATCTTGACCGTCAACTCCATATCCAGTTCTCCTCCGCGCGACACGGTGGCGATGTGCTGCTCTGGGTTGATCGCCTCCACATGGGGGCCGGTCTGGATATCCTTGGCCGTAACGGTCTTGGGCCCTTTGACCTGTAGCTTTAGCGTTTCTCTTTCCACCTCGTTCAGTTTGAGACGGACCTGTTTGAGGTTCAGAATAATATCGGTCACATCTTCAGTGACCCCCGGGACGGTCGAAAACTCGTGCAGGACCCCTTTGATTCGAACAGAGATAATGGCTGCTCCCATGAGAGAGGAGAGCATGATCCTTCTCAGGGCGTTCCCAACGGTCTGCCCATAGCCCCTTTCAAAAGGTTCTCCGTAAAACTTACCGTAGGTCGAGGTGAGGGTTTTTTCGTCCGCCTCGAGCCTAGTGGGTTTGGTCAATTCAGTCCAATTCTTAATCATAAGGTCTCCATCTTTTTCCTGGATCACTTAGAATAGAGTTCGACAATCAGTTTCTCATTAATGGGCGTCGTGATATCGCTTCGCGTGGGTAGCACCTTAATCGTACCCGCGAAGGTGTCTCGGTTCAGGTCCGCCCACTCTGGCACCCCACGCCTTTGAGCACCATCCACGGCGGATAGAATCCGCCCAATCTTGCGACTCTCTTCTTTCACTGAAACCACATCGCCAGCACGGACAAAATAGGAAGGAATGGTCACTGGCTTCCCGTTCACCTGGATATGTCCGTGCCCCACCAGCATGCGCGCGTCTGCACGGGAACTAGCGAAGCTGAGACGGTAAGTGACATTATCCAGCCGTCGCTCCAGAAATTCCAACAGGGCCTCGCCCGTAATCCCCTTTGCCTTTTCTGCCAAAGTAAAGGTGCTACGGAACTGTTTCTCCAAAAGCCCATACATGCGCTTGACCTTCTGCTTCTCACGCAACTGGATCTTGTACTCGGAATACTTTTGCCTCGATTGCCCGTGTTGTCCCGGTGGGTAGTTCCTGCGCTCAATGGCACACTTATCGGTATAACACCGCTCTCCCTTCAGAAAGAGCTTGAGATTTTCCCGTCGACAAAGCCGACAAACTGAACGAATGTATCTAGCCAATGCTTACTCCTGTATGTTGCATGCTGCCTCCTCTATTCTGATGTCTGATTTCTGACTTCCGCCCTCTAATTCTTATCTTCTATCTTCAATCTTCGATTTTCCCAATCCCAGTTCCTTACACCCTTCTCCGCTTTGGCGGCCGACAACCGTTATGGGGAATCGGCGTCACATCCTTGATCAAACTGATGTTCAATCCTGCCAATTGAAGCGACCTGAGGGCGGAGTCCCGCCCCGCACCTGGTCCGCGAACAAAGACCTGCACCGCATGCATGCCATGATCCATAGCCTTTTTGGCAGCGCTATCGGCGGCCCTTTGAGCTGCAAAGGGGGTCCCCTTACGAGATCCCTTAAATCCCATGGCACCCGCACTGGACCAGGCGACTACGGCTCCATGGGTGTCAGTGATAGTGATTATGGTGTTGTTAAACGTGGAGTGGATGTGGGCAACACCCTCAGAGATGTTTTTTCTCCCCCTCCTTTTTTTGGTAGCGGCCTTCTCTGCTGGCTTCTCGCCAGCCTTTTCACCATCACCTGCACTGGCCTTTTTCTCTTCCTGTGTTTCGTCTTTCGCCATGGTTTCTCCTTAAGGGCTTTCAGCCGTCCGCTATGGTTCTCTTATGGATGAAATAGGGCTCCTAGCGTTTCGTGGGCGCCTGCTTTTTCCCCGCGACTGTTCTACGCGGCCCCCTTCTGGTCCGCCCATTGGTATGGGTGCGCTGCCCCCGAACAGGCAATCCCCTTCGGTGACGGATGCCACGGTAGGATCCAATCTCCATGTTGCGTTTGATATCCGCCGCCGTCTCACGTCTGAGATCCCCTTCTACCTTTACCCCTTGGTCAATAACCCTCCGGATTTTGACCACCGCATCATCGGTGAGTTCATCGCTGTTGGTATCCAAATGGATCCCGGCTTGCTGGAGGATCGACCGCGAGTTGCTCCGTCCAATCCCGTAAATATAAGTCAGCGCGATCTCCATGCGTTTATTCTTGGGTAAATCGACTCCTACGATACGTGCCATATAACCTCCGGTTAGTAATTATAAAGTAGTAGGTAGAGAGTGGCGCTCGGTCCCAATCCACTTCAACTATCTTCTATCCTCAATTCGGTATCTTCGTCGCTCCTCGTTACTGGTAAAAAAGCTCTCAGCTCTTAGCCGTCAGCTCTCAGCATTTTACCCCCTACTGTATACTGCCCTTTGCCTAATGCTTTCTGTAATCTTCTTACACCCCACGCTCTGCCCTATGCTCTTCGCGGTCTTCGCTTAACACTTAACACTGTCCTAGCTGCTTACCACCAACTGCCTGCTGCGTTTTGCCTGCTTTCTTCTTACGCTTTGCGCTCTGCGCTTAGCGCTTTGCATTCTTCCCTCGATTCTCAATCCTCTATCTTCGATTCTCGATCTCCTTCGCTAAGTCCTCAGTACTCGTTACTCAGCACTAATCAGCCTTGTCTCTGCTTGTGTCTGGGATTGACACAAAGGACCCGAACCACTCCCCTTCGAAGAATGATCTTACATTTGCTGCAAATCTTTTTCACCGATGCCCTAACTTTCATTTCATTCGATCACTGTTATCCGGTTACCTTTCCCGATAGACAATTCTCCCTCTTGCTAGATCATAAGGGGATAGCTCAATCTTGACCTTATCCCCAGGCAGGATCTTAATATAGTGCATGCGCATTTTCCCCGAAATATGAGCCAAAACCTTGTGGCCGTTTTCCAGCTTTACCCTAAACATAGCATTGGGAAGAGTCTCCAACACCGTCCCTGTAACCTCGATGGCATCCTGTTTCGCCATAAAAAGTCTTTTTCGTCTACGGTCTCAGAGCCGACTCAAAATATCCGGACCATTTTTTGTGATGGCCACTGAATGTTCAAAGTGAGCAGTTAGGCTTCGATCCTTCGTGACCGCTGTCCATCCATCCTCTTTAAGCTCCACCTCAGGATTCCCAGCATTGACCATCGGTTCGATGGCCAGGACCATGCCTTCCATCAGCCTAGGTCCGCGGCCAGGCTCACCATAATTGGGAATGGGAGGTTCCTCATGGAGTTTCTTGCCAATTCCATGACCCACAAATTCTCGGACCACGGAAAAACCCGCATCCTCGACCATGGTCTGAATGGCCGAAGAGAGATCCCCTAACCTTTTCCCTTCGCGCAGCTCGTCAATCCCTCGGTAGAGAGAATCTCGAGTCACCTGCATCAAATGTTCAGCTGCTTCACTCACCTGTCCTACCGCCACGGTCACCGCAGCATCACCGTAAAAGCCGTCCACAATGACTCCAAAATCCATCCCCAAAATATCTCCCTCTTTGAGGACCCGTTTGGACGGCATGCCATGAACGACCTCCTCGTTCACCGAGGTACATAGACTATAGGGATGAACCCGTCCCCCTACGGTGTACCCTTTAAACGCGGGCTTTGCGTGTTTTTTGTAAGTTAACTCCTCCGCTATGCGATCCAGGTCCAACGTGGTGACTCCCGGGCCAACCGTTTCTTTCAACTGCTGTAGGATCTCTGCAACGATCACGTTGGCACGCCGCATGACTTCGATTTCCCGCGCTGATTTGAGAACGATCATATGGTGCTCTATACTAAGGACTCGAACACTTGGTCCTTGACCTTTCCTGCCCTTTCAACTCCGTCAATTTCTGTCAAAAGACCCCGTTCACGGTAGAACTTGATCAAGGGGACGGTTTGGGCCTTATACGTTTCGAGCCTTGCAGTGATAATGTTTCCCCGATCATCCTCTCGCTGGTAAAGTTCTCTGCGGCAATCGTCGCAGATGCCTGGCTGCCGAGGTGGATCAAACACCAAGTGATAGAGGGTCCCGCATCCCCTGCAGGTCCGACGTCCGGCCAGTCTCTGAATTAGAGCCTCTTCAGGAACATTAAGGTAAAGCACCCGGTCCAGTTGAGAACCGAGTCCCTTTAGCCAGGTCTCCAATCCCTTGGCTTGGGGTACCGTTCTGGGGAATCCATCCAGGATATACCCCTTGGTACAATCATCCGCCGATAAACGCTCCGTTACCATGTCCAACGTCAGATCGTCGGGAACCAGCTTTCCCGCTTGAACAAAAACACTCGCTTTATCCCCAAGGACCGTATGATCACTCGCCGCTTTTCTGAGAATATCGCCTGTTGATATTTGAGGAATCCCAAACTGTCCTTGAATAAATTTTGCCTGGGTTCCTTTGCCTGCCCCGGGCGGACCTATAATAACCAGTCGCACCATCCCTCCCGATCAATTCCCTAACCCGTCCTTCCCCGGAGACGGCCTCGTTTCATGAACCCCTCATAGTTCCGTGAAATCATATGGGTCTCAACCTGGGCCACCGTATCCAAGGCAACTCCCACCACAATGAGAAGCGCCGTTCCTCCAAAGAAGAAAGGGACATTCATCTGACTAATTAAAATGGTCGGCAAAAGGGCTACCGCAGAAAGGTAAATAGCCCCGCCAAGGGTGATTTTTGATAAGACCCGATCGATAAATTCCGCTGTCTTTTGCCCGGGTCGGATACCGGGTATATACCCTCCAGACTTCCTCATATTTTCGGCCACATCCACAGGATTAAAAACCACTGCCGTATAAAAATAGCAGAAAAAGATGATCAAACCCACATAAAGGACGTTGTTCAACAACTGGCCAGGGGCCAAATAGGCAGCCGCCGTCTGGGCCCAGGGATGCTGGACGAACTGGGCAATGGTCGCAGGAAAGATAAGCACCGACGACGCAAAGATAACAGGGATGACGCCGGAGGTATTGATCTTAAGAGGCAGATGGGAAGTTTGCCCCCCATACATCTTTCGCCCGACAACCCTCTTAGCATACTGGACTGGAATCCGTCTCTGTCCCCGTTCTACAAAAATGATAATTCCTACGACCGCAACCATCAGGACCAGCATGAAAAGGACCACCAGCGGCATGAGTTCGCCCTCGCGGACAAATTGTATGGTGGTGAAAATACCCGAGGGGAGTCGGGCCACGATGCCCGCAAAAATGATCAGAGAAATGCCGTTACCAATCCCTCGTTCTGTGATCTGCTCCCCCAGCCACATGATAAACGCGGTCCCTGAGGTCAGGGTAAGGACTGTCATCAAACGAAAATCCCACCCTGGACTCAAAACGATGGCTTCTCCCCCCGGCGCTCGGGTGCTTTCCAACCCAATGCTGATCATCAATCCCTGAATGATGGAGAGGAAAATGGTTCCATAGCGCGTATACTGTGTGATCTTTCGGCGACCTACCTCTCCCTCTTTGGACAGTCGCTCTAAATAGGGAAATACTACCGTCAAAAGCTGCAGAATAATCGAGGCGCTGATGTAGGGCATAATGCCCAGGGAAAAAACGGAGAACTGCTCAAACGCCCCGCCCGAAAACATGTTGACCAAACCGAAAATGGTATTTTCAACCGACGAAAAAAAAGCAGCTAAGGCCTGCCGATCAATACCGGGGGTGGGGACAGCCACTCCCAACCGATAGACCGCCAGCATCGCCAGGGTAAAAAGTATCCTCCGTCTGACCTCGGGAATTTTGCCTGCGCTTTGAAAACCTTCAAGCATAGGGAAGTGCTTCTACCCGCCCGCCTGCTGCCTCGATCTTTTCTTTCGCTTTCAATGAAAAACCATGGGCCTTAACGGTCAGAGCCTTGCTCAGGCTTCCGTTGCCCAGGATCTTTACCCTATCACCCTGGCTACGCACCAACCCGCGGCCACACAAAAGCTCCGGTGAAACCTCGCTGCCCGCATCCAGCGCCTCCAACTGACCCACATTGATCAAGGCATAACTCTTTTTAAAAGGATTGTGGAACCCCCGTTTCGGAATACGCCTCTGCAGGGGCATTTGTCCTCCCTCAAATCCCGGACGAGGCCCACCTCCAGCGCGAGCTCCTTGTCCCTTGTGCCCACGGCCCGAGGTCTTTCCATGTCCCGAACCGTGCCCGCGCCCCACCCGCTTTCGCTTCTTTTGGGTATCGGAAAAGCCTGTCAAATTACTGAGATCCATAGGAATACTTTCGCTAACGCAGCTCTGATAAATCCTTTCCCCTAAGTCTAGCGATCTCCTCCGGTAACTTTAGATCTTTCAGGGCTTCAAGGGTCGCCTTTACCACATTATGCGGATTGTTAGACCCAATGCACTTCGTAAGCGCATTTTGGATTCCCGCGGCCTCCACCACCGCCCGGACCCCTCCTCCAGCAATCACCCCCGTACCTTTGGAGGCGGGTTTCAGAATCACGTGCCCCGCACCAAAACGACCCGTGACCGCGAAGGGGATCGTCCCGTCAATGATGGGTACCTTAATCAGACTCTTCTTGGCCCGCTCCACGCCCTTGCGAATGGCTTCTGGCACCTCGCCGGCCTTGCCCAATCCGAAGCCCACGTGCAACTTACCGTCACCTACGACCACCAGGGCATTAAAGCTGAACCGCCGTCCTCCCTTCACCACCTTCGCCACACGGCTGATGTGAACGACTTTTTCTCTTAACTCTAGACCTTGTGGATCAACCCGTTCCAAGTTTCCTCCTTTTAGATTCTTACCGATAAAATGTTCAACAGAACGACTTCAACAAAGTTTTTCGCCCCGTGGAATATCCTTTCCCAGATTCCGTAATCCAAAATTCAACGGAAAATTTCACAACTGTTTGGTTAGAAATTCAGACCCGCCTCTCGCGCTGCCTCTGCCAGGGCCTTGACACGACCATGAAAGTGAAAACCATTGCGGTCAAAGATCACGTTATTGATTCCTTTCCCTTTGCAGACCTCTGCCAAATGGGCCCCTACCTTCTTGGCGGCCTCCACTCCATTGACTTTCGCCACCGCCCCCATTAATTCTTTGGAGAGGGTTGAGGTGGACACCAAGGTAACGCCTTTCTCGTCTGAGATTACCTGGGCATAGATATGCTTGTGACTCCGAAAGACACAAACACGGGGACGGCTGTCGGTCCCCAGAATTTTTTTACGGACCCTTTTTTGTCTTTGCCATCGGCCCTGGGCCCTCTGATAGCTCAGCATGAGTGTCCTCGTTCAATCTTCTTAGCTTGAAGCCCCTATTGCCTTCCCGGCCTTACGGCGTATGACTTCTTCCTGATACTTGATCCCTTTGCCTTTGTAGGGTTCCGGGGCCTTGAGGCTCCGTATCCTGGCCGCAGTCTGGCCCAAGGCTTGTTTGTCGAAAGATTCCAAAGTTATGAGTGTCTGCCGATCCACTTTCGCCGTAACACCTGGCGGCAGGGGGAATTCGATGGGATGAGAAAATCCCAGTGTCAGGTTTAACTTCTGTCCACTCACCTCTGCCTTATATCCCACGCCGTTGATCTCCAGCACACGCCGGAATCCTTGGCTGACCCCTTCCACCATGTTTCCGATGAGCTTGCGCGTCAGCCCGTGCATCGCCCTGTCACCAGATGAGTCCGATTCCCGACTGACTCTGACTTCCTTCCCCTCCACCTTGACCGAAATTCTCGCTGGTACCGTCGTCATCAGCTTGCCCTTTGGACCCTCCACGCTGATGGACCCATTGTTCAACGTCACCTTAACGCCGTCCGGAACCGATACGGGTGCTTTCCCAATACGTGACATGGTTGTCCTTACCTACCTTCTACCATACGGAACAGAGCAGCTCGCCACCGACTCCGCTTTTCCGCGCCTCCCGATCCACCAGAATCCCCTTTGGCGTGGAGAGAAGGTTAATCCCCAGTCCTCGACGGACCCGGGGAATTTCCTTATTTCCTACATAGACCCTGCGGCCTGGGCGACTGACCCGCGTGATGCCGGTGATGATCGGTTTATCGTCCTTATCAAACTTGAGTTTGATCCGGAGTATCTCTCCCACGCTGTCCTTCAGCTTGGCCCTCTTGACCTCCCGCACATAGCCCTCTTCCACCAACAGCCGGGCCAGGCTCTCTTTGACACGAGACCAGGGGATTTCCACCTCCCGGTGGTGAGCCCGACCCCCATTACGAATACGGGTCAGCATGTCTGCGATAGGATCCGTCATTCCCATTGTTTTCTCCGCATTACCAGCTTGCTTTGGTTAGACCCGGGATTTCCCCTCTGCGCGCATAGTTCCTTAGGCAGATACGACACATGCGAAACCGCCGGTAAAAGGCCCTTGGACGGCCGCAAAGGGGGCATCGGTTGTACGCCCTGACTTTAAACTTAGGGGCTCGTTCCGCCTTGACTCGAAGACACTTTTTAGCCATTTCCCATTCCTCGATCTTTAACGGGCAAAGGGCATCCCCAATTGGGTGAGCAATGCCTTGCCCTCTTCATCTGTCTGGGCTGTGGTTACGATTGAAACGGTGAGCCCGTGGACCTTTTCTACCGAATCCACCCCAATCTCCGGAAAAATGATCTGCTCTCGAATCCCCAGCGAGTAATCACCATGACCCTGGAAAGAGCGGACCGAAAGACCTCTAAAATCTCTGACCTGCGGTAAAGCCACATGAATTAACCGGTCTAAAAACTCGTACATTCGCCCCCTTCGAAGGGTGACCATGCAGCCAATGGGAACTCCCTTTCGCAGTTTGAAGTTCGAGATGTCCTTCCTGGCACGGGTAATCACAGGCTTTTGCCCGCTAATGGCCTTCAACTCGGCCACTGCCCCGTCTAAGACCTTGATGTTTTGTATGGCCTCCCCCATGCTCACGTTCAAGGTAATTTTTTCCAGGCGAGGAGCCTGATGACGGTTCTTATATCCAAACTCCGTCATCAAGGCGGGGATCACCTGTTCCTGATACCGATCTTTCAAACGTGCCATTCCGCTGTTTCCCTTAATCGATGGTTTCACCACAACGGCGACAGATTCTAACTTTTTTCCCGTCTCCCAGAACCTTGTGCCCGAACCGAATGGGGGCATTACACCGATCACACATGAGCATCAGATTTGAAACGTGAATGGAGGCCTCTTTTTCCAAAATTCCCCCGGGCTGCTGTGGCCCCCGTGGCTTAGTGTGCCTCTTCACCAGGTTGAGTCGCTCGATGATGGCCCGGTCCTTTTCCGAAAGGACCTTGAGGATTTTGCCCGTGGTGCCCCTCTCCTTACCAGCGATGATCATCACGTTGTCGTTTTTGCGAAGCTTGAGCGCCATATCAAATCACCTCTGGTGCTAGGGAAATGATCTTCATAAACTTCTTTGCCCTGAGTTCACGAGCCACAGGCCCAAAGATGCGAGTCCCCACTGGTTCCCGCTGATTGTCGATGAGCACTGCGGAGTTACTGTCAAAGCGAATGTAGCTTCCTTCCGAGCGGCCAATCTCTTTGGCCGTTCGAACCACCACGGCCTTCATCACAGTGCCCTTCTTCACCTTCGAATTAGGAATCGCCTCCTTGACGGAAACCACGATGATATCCCCAATAGAGGCATACCTGCGTCTGGTACCGCCAAGCACCCGAATACACTGGACCTTCCTCGCCCCCGAATTGTCCGCAACATCCAAAACTGTACTCATCTGAACCATCATTCCACCTCATCACAAAAATCTTAAACGGGCGGGGAGACAACGGACTCTCCAATATCCGTAGCCACATCTGTGTCAGCTGCAGCAGCCCGCTCCACGATGCGGCGGACCCTCCAGCATTTATCACGGCTCAAAGGTCGACATTCTACAATCAGAACCCGATCCCCGATCTGACACTCATTCTTTTCGTCATGGGCCTTAACGATCGTCCTGCGCCTAAGGTATTTTTTGTATCTCGAGTGCAACACATTCCCCTCGATGGAGACTACCACGGTCTTCTGCATACGATTGCTGGTGACCCGTCCCGCACGAATTTTTCTAGTGACCTTTTGACTCATCCTGCTTTGGCCTCGACTCCGGCCATATCCTTTTCTCTCAAGACAGTCTCCAAGCGTGCCAGATCTCGTTTGGTCTGCCTTAACTTGATTGGATTCTCCAGTCGACCCGTGCTCCGGCTCAGTCTTAGATGAAAGATCTGTTGCTTTAGCTCCCGGCGCTTTTGGATTATCTCTTCACGGCTCATTTCCCGAATTTCCTTGGCCTCCATCACTCATACCCCGCGCGTCACAAAGATGGTGGGAATCGATATTTTGTGAGAGGCCAAGCGAAAGGCCTCACGGGCCGAAACGCTCTGGACCCCTTCCATTTCGAAGAGGATCCTTCCGGGTTTGACTACGGCCACCCAGCTTTCCAGGGCCCCCTTTCCCTTCCCCATCCGGACCTCAGCGGGCTTCTTCGTTATAGGCTTGTCTGGAAAAATACGGATCCAAACCTTCCCGCCGCGCTTTAGGAAACGGGTAAGGGCAATTCGAGCCGCCTCGATCTCCCGGGCAGTAAGCCATCCTCGGCCCACTGCCTTCAGTCCATAATCACCAAAGGCTAGGGAAGAACCGCGCATGGCCATCCCAGCTCTTCTACCTTTTTGTATCTTACGGTGCTTTACCTTCTTTGGTTCCAGCATATTTTGCTTCCAAGCCTTCAGCCATCAGGCTTTAGCTTCCAGCCTTAATCCTAGGATCCAACTGATTGCTGACAGCTGACAGGTAAATAACTACACTCCCAACGCCGCCTTCTGCTGCTCCTCTTCTTCGGTCAATACCTCCCCACGAAAGATCCAAACCTTCACCCCGATCACCCCATAGGTGGTCTGGGCCTCGGCCAGTCCGTAGCTCACATCGGCACGCAAGGTATGGAGCGGGACCCGCCCTTCACGGTACCAATTGGTGCGAGCAATTTCAGCCCCCCCCAACCTTCCTGAGCACTGTACCCTGATCCCCTGTGCTCCCATCCGCAAGGCACGAGAGACGCTCTCTTTCATCGCCCGGCGAAAAGCAACGCGCCTCTGTAATTGTAAGGCCACATTTTCTGCCACGAGCTGCCCATCCAAATCCGGACGACGCACCTCGTGGATATTAATGTAAATCTCCCGACTAGTGAGGCGGGAGAGCTCTTCCTTCAGCTTCTCGATCTCGGCACCCTTTTTGCCAATGACAATCCCGGGACGAGCCGTATGGATGTTGATTTTCGCCTTATTCGTCGCCCGTTCGATCTCGATCTTGGAAATCCCTGCGTGAAAGAGTCGACCCTTGATAAACTTTTTGATCTTGAGGTCCTCATGGAGTAGTTGGGCATAGTCGCGTTCTGCGTACCACTTGGAATCCCACGTCTCAATGACCCCAATACGAAATATCTTAGGATGCGTTTTTTGACCCATACTGCTTATGCCCTCTCATCGATCACAATGGTAACGTGGCTCAGGCGCTTCCGTATACGCGTGGCCCTACCCTGGGCGCGAGGCATAAAACGTTTCCACATGCCTCCTTCATCCACGGTGACTCGCTTGACGTAAAGTCGATCCACATCCACACTCTGCGTAGTCTCGGCATTAGCAATGGCCGTGCGAAGGACCTTAGTCACAATCGTAGCTGAGCGTTTTGGGGTAAATTTCAGGATGTTGAGTGCTGCCTCAACCTCCTTTCCCCGGATCTGGTCCACCACCAGTCTCACTTTACGAGGTGAAATCCGTAGGAATCTTGTCATCGCACGCGTTTCCATAATCCATTCGGACCCTGCTAGCTCGAAGTCGTGGACCCTCCCCCAGACGGAGCCGTTGGCGCCGTCACCGTCTCCTTGGCCTGGCCCTTGCGATCTCCCGCATGACGATAAAAGGTACGCGTCGGTGAAAACTCGCCCAGTTTATGCCCTACCATATTCTCGGTGACATAGACAGGTATAAACTTTCTGCCGTTATGAACAGCGATGGTGTGGCCGATCATTTCCGGCGTCACCGTAGAACGACGCGACCAGGTTTTAAAAACTCTTTTCTCATTAACCCGATTCATGGCATCGATCTTTCGCTTAAGGTGATCGTCTACAAAGGGTCCCTTTTTGACTGAGCGCGCCATTGGGATTAGGCCTTTCTCCGTCTGACAATATACTTATCCGATAGCCGACTCTTTCTCGTCTTGTAACCCTTAGTGGGTTTGCCCCACGGTGTCATAGGATGGTTCCCTTTGGAACGTCCCTCTCCTCCCCCATGCGGATGATCCACGGGATTCTTAGCCATCCCCCGGGTTACAGGTCTCCTCCTGAGCCACCGGGACCTTCCTGCCTTTCCCAGGGAAACGTTTTGGTGCTCTATATTACCCACCTGTCCCACGGTGGCTCGGCACTCCACCAACACATTGCGGAGTTCCCCTGAGGGCAGTTTCAGCAGCGCATAAGCCCCTTCCTTTGCCATCAGCTGGGCTCCGGCACCAGCGCTTCGAGCCATCTGACCACCCTTGCCGATTTTGAGCTCAATGTTGTGAATTACTGTGCCCACCGGAATAAATTTCATCGGCAACGAATTGCCCGGTTTGATATCCACATCGTCAGTGCCAGTTATCACGGGGTCTCCCACCCGGAGATGGTCTGGAGCCAGAATATATCGACGCTCTCCATCGGCGTAACAAAGCAGGGCAATACGCGCAGAACGGTTGGGATCATACTCAATGGCCTCAACCCGTGCCGGGACCCCTAATTTGTTCCGTTTAAAATCAATGAGCCGATATAGACGTTTGTGTCCTCCTCCCCGATGGTCACTGGTAATTCGCCCGTTGCTGTTTCGTCCGCCACTCCGCTTCAGAGGCTGCATCAAGTGCTTCTCCGGCTTGGACTTCGTAATCTCCTCAAAGGTAAAACCGGTATAGGCACGTCTACCTGGAGACGTGGGCCGATAATTCTTAATAGGCATCTTTTTCTGTCCTCGGGTGGAATCTTCTAGGCGTTAACTCTTTTCTAGCAGGCTGCTGAAAAAGACTCATATGCCACCAGCCTACCGTAAACAGGCGTTGAGGATAGTTGCGCTCGATCGCTGCGGGAATCATTCCCGCTCCAAGCGGAGTCGCTCCAACGTAATGCCTAAGTACGCATCCGCTCGTCGATTTTTCGCGCCCCTCGCCTCTGAGTTCTTTTTACCCAGCCTGCAAACAGCTTTTTTCAACAACCTTCTAGGCCCCGCCAAAGAAGTCAATCCGGTCTCCTTCCTTCAGGGTCACATAGGCCTTCTTCCATTGGGGTAGGTGTCCTACATTCCTGCCCTTACGCCGAACTTTTCCTAGGTAGCGATTCGTCCTCACCTTGACCACTTTGACTTTAAAGAGCTCTTCCACGGCCATTTTGACCTCAATCTTATTGGCATCGGGGCGCACCTTAAATAGGACCTGATTGGACTTCTCCGCCAGCAGAGATCCCTTCTCCGTGATCAAAGGTGCCTTAATAATTTCTTCAGCCTCTCTCATTCCGCCTACCCCGAATCTAAAGGATTTTCCGCCCCATGGCTCACCCGCCGACCCCAGCATTTTCCTGGATCGGGGCCAATCTCTCTTCGAGGGCCTTGAGTGACTTCTCCGTCAGAATCAAATGCTTATAGCAGAGAATATCATAGACATTAAGCCCTTCAGTACGAAGGACCTTGACGGTAGCAAGATTACGCGCTGAGCGTTCTACCTTCTGGTCTGGCTCGGGGATTACAATCAGGGCGCTTTCTACTCCTAACTCGTCGAGCGTCTTTTTCATCTCTTTGGTCTTCATTTCGGCAAGCTCCAACTTGTCCACGACGATAATTTTTTCCTCTTGCATCCTCAAGCTCAAGGCAGTGAGCAGGGCTGCCCTGCGTGCCTTTTTGGGTAAACGATAAGAGTAATCCCTCGGATGAGGGCCAAAGACGATCCCACCCCCGACCCAAATGGGAGATCTCACACTACCTGCACGAGCCCGCCCCGTTCCCTTCTGACGCCATGGTTTCCTCCCGCTACCCCGGACCACTCCCCTTGTCTTGGTGGACGCGGTGCCCGTTCGGCGGCTGTTGAGTTGCATCATCACCACCTGATGCAGGAGACGAGGCCGTATGGGAACACCAAAAATACGTTCTTGAAGCTGGGGATGGATTACCTGGACTGCCATCTCTATTTCCTCTTCACCGTCCTGCGGATTAACAAGATTCCCCTCTTACCCCCCGGCACAGCCCCTTTCACCAAAAGGAGGTTTGATTGTTCTCGAATCTGAACCACCTCTAGATTCTGGACCGAGACTTGCTCATTGCCCAATTGGCCCGCCATCTTCTTTCCCTTGAAGACCCGGCCGGGGTAAGATCGGTTACCGATGGAGCCTCCATGGCGAAAATACTCGTGAGTGCCATGGGAGGCAGGAAATCCTCTGAATCCCCAGCGCTTCATCACCCCCGCAAACCCCTTACCCTTGGAAGTTCCCGTGACATCCACATGATCCCCCACCTTAAAGAGATGAGACAACTTGATCTCCTGCCCCACCTCAAAGGATGCGATCTCTTCCGAGCGGAACTCTTTTAGTACGGAAAAGGGTCCCTTTCCTGCTTTACTCATATGACCCTGCTCGGGCTTGTTGACCCGCTGGCTTTTCTTCGGCCCAAACCCTAACTGCAACGCCTCATACCCGTCTTTTGCTTTCTCCTTCTTTTGGAGCACAACACATGGACCCGCCTCGATGGCCGTGACGGGAATCATATTGCCATCAGCGCTAAAGACCTGGGTCATCCCAATTTTTTTTCCAATGAGACCTGTCATATGAGCCACTGCAATTTTAGATTTTGGATTTTAGATTCTTGATTTAAGATTCCTACCGAACGACTCCAACAAAGGTTATCGCGCCAAGACGCCCACAAGTAAAAATCCGAAATCCGAAGCACGAAATCCTAAACAATTCCAAAACCACAAATTATTAATGCTCAAAACATTTAACAAACGGTCTAGCATTTCTTGAAACGACGAAAATCCGAGCCCCTAAGACAGACCAGTTGTTGCTTTTGTTTGGCATTTTGGTTATTCGAGTTTGTTTCGAATTTCGGATTTCGAGTTTCGAATTTGTAATTTTATTAATTGCGCTCACTGTAATTTTATTTCCACATCTACACCCGCAGCCAAATCTAGTTTTCCCAAAGCATCAATGGTCTGCTGGGTAGGCTCAAGGATGTCCAGCAGCCGTTTGTGGGTGCGAATTTCAAACTGCTCTCTGGATTTCTTGTCTACATGAGGAGACCGATTGACTATAAACCGCTCAATGCGAGTGGGGAGCGGGATGGGACCAGCCACCCTCCCACCGGTCCGCTTTACGGTTTCAACGATTTCCCCAACCGACTGGTCTAGGACTCGATAATCGTAGGCCTTGAGCCTTATGCGTATTCTTTCATTCACCGAATAATCCTCAAATCTAACGATAGTTAAGTTCCGACGGTCTTAGCACTAATCTCCTCCGATATGGCAGTGGGCACTTGATCGTAATGGGAAAACTGCATGGTATAGGTAGCCCTTCCCTGGGTCATGGATCTAAGCTCCGTAGCATAACCAAACATCTCAGCCAGAGGGACACGACCTTCGATGGCCTTTGCTGCGGGACGCGAGTCGATTCCCAGGACTTTACCGCGACGGGCACTTATATCCCCGATCACCTCCCCCATAAATTCCTCCGGCACCACCACTTCCACAGCCATGATAGGTTCCAGCAGAACCGGTGCTGCCTTACTCACAGCCTCTTTAAAGGCCATGGAGCCAGCGATCTTAAAGGCTATCTCCGAAGAGTCCACCTCATGATAACTTCCATCCAGGAGGGTGACTCCCATATCCACCATGGGGTAACCGGCGAGGGCGCCGTTCTCCATCGCCTCGCGTACCCCTTTTTCTACTGCCGGAATATACTCCCGCGGTATGTTACCCCCCCTGACCGCATTGACAAACTCAAAGCCGCCCCCAGGGGGTTTTGGCTCAACCCGTAGGTAAACATGCCCGAATTGGCCATGTCCCCCGGTCTGGCGAACAAATCTTCCCTCTTTCTCTACTACCTTACGAACGGTCTCTTTGTAAGCCACCTGTGGTCGACCCACATTGGCACCTACGTTAAACTCCCTGAGGAGACGGTCCACGATAATCTCCAAGTGGAGCTCCCCCATCCCGGAAATGATCGTCTGCCCCGTTTCCTCGTCCGTACGCACCCTAAAGGAAGGATCCTCCGTTGCTAACTTTTGCAGGGTCAGGCCGAGCCTCTCTTGGTCCGCCTTACTCTTTGGCTCAATGGCGATGGAAATAACAGGCTCGGGAAACTCTATGGATTCGAGTATGATGGGAGCCGCCTCATCACAGAGGGTATCACCGGTGGTGGTGCTTTTCAGGCCCACAGCGGCCGCGATGTCACCC
>Ga0114947_10000080_pt1 | contig 25130 bp, 21 predicted proteins | sample CR02metaG_FD_99656 | JGI IMG/M metagenome (GOLD analysis project Ga0114947, IMG submission 99656) | Deep subsurface microbial communities from Mariana Trench to uncover new lineages of life (NeLLi) - CR02 metaG | ecosystem: Environmental > Aquatic > Marine > Ocean trench > Sediment ...
GCCCAGGGTGAAGGTCCCGTCACCGTTGTCAGTGACGTCCCGGAACTTCACGATCTCATAGCCGTCGATCGGGTTGCCCCACCATGCTCCGTTGTTCTCCGCAAGCAGTTGCACGTCCGTGATCGTGACCAGGGCGGCTGCGCTGGCATCGTCGAAGGGCACGATCGTGATCTCCGTCGTGGTGTCAGTCTGAAACACCACGTCCGGGGACAGCGCCACAGCGTTGTCAATCACCAGCCCGCCCAGGACCTGCTCATCGAAGACGTCAATCTGCTGCCAGCTGAGCTGGTCAATCGACTGATGAAGCACAGTCCCACGGAAGTCGCCGGACTCGTTGCTGGTGCCCAGGTACGGGCCGGTGCCGGTCTGACTCCGCGAATGGCCGTCCTTCACGAGCGGGCTGTCCACCGGGAACAGGCGAGCGTCTCCAGCGAAGAGGATGGTCTGGTCGATGAAGTTGTCACCGCCGGACTGGGACAGCAGGGAGCTGTAGATTTCCAGGTCCTCCTCGACACCATCATATTCCGACACCATCCCGGACCCGAAGGCGATCTCGTTCACACGGGACAGGATGTCCAAGCAGTCAGGCCGCACGATCGTGACGTTGTCTGCCGGGTCGATCCCGATGAAGCGGTAGGGCAGGAAGAACTTCTGCCGGGCCGCCTCCGTCCAGGCTACCGCCAGCGCGGAGTCTGCGATCTTCTCAGCCTCGTCGGCGCTGAATACGATCGGCAGCTCAATCTTCTGAAGCTCCTCCCCGAAGACCGTGGGGTCCGGGTCGCGGATCCGCTTGGCGTACACGTCCCCGGCCTGGTAGTCCCGCTCCTGGTCGATGTACTGGACGTCGATCTGCTTGGGGATCTCAGCCTCCTGCTTGTCGGTCTCGTCTACCCGGTTGGGCGCGTCCGGCAGCCGCTCCAAGGCTGCCCCCAGATCATCGAAGTCGATGGTCTCAGAGCTGGCCTTCCCGCGGGTCAGGTACTTCAGCAGGTTGTCGGACTCGACCGGATCGAAGAAGAAGGCGACAGACAGGCGGTCGATTGCGTTCCGCGCTGTCCCGCGCTTGACGATCTCGAAGCCCCGGACAGTGGTGCCGACCAGGTCCGAGACGTCCAGATCAGCCGAGTCCAGGTTCACCCGGTCGGAGAGGTCTGTCACGATGTCCGCCAGGTCAGCCAGGTTCTGACCAACGCGGTCAAAGAAAATCTGGTGGACAGGCTCGGGCGAGGAGTTGTCCAGCCTGACGATGGCGGACTTGTCGAGGAAGTTCGGGATGATGGCCCCGGCGAGGCCGCCGAAGGCGAGGTTGAAGCCTCCCACCCCGGTCTCGTGCACTACCACGGAGAAGTTGGTCTTCACTCCAAACGAGGTCACGCCGTTCACGGGGTCGTCGATCTTGATCTCCGCGACGTCCCCGCTGAGGCCGACTCCCGAGAGCCAGACAGCATCCACAGCAGTCTGGTCTCGTGCTGCCCTCATGCTTCTGCCCGTATCCGCGGCCCCGTTATCCAGGCCCAGATCCACGAACTTGGCCTTGTCCACGATGGTGTCGGTCACGATGTCGTAGCGCATGATCACGCTATCGACGCCCTGCGACCCGACGTACACCAGGATCAACTGGTTGGCTGGCAGGTCGAGCCAAATACCGGCAGAGGCCAGGCCGCCCCCTGTTGTGGTGCCCCCGGTGGCTTCCACAGTCAGGTCCCGCACTTCCCCGAAGAAGGGCTCCTTCAGACCTAGGCCGATCCCTCTCCCGTTGAATCCACCCTTCACATCTCCGCGCGTATAGAAGAGGCTGATCTTGAGGATGCCGACAGTGCCCGCCGGGTTGCCCGCGTTCTGCGCGTAAATGCCCCAGGCGTTGCCAAAGAAGTCCGGCCCTTCAAGGTTCGTGATGACGGGGAAAGGCGGATTGATCGGGTCAAACGCCTCTCCGAAAGGTCTGAAGATGAAGGCACCCCCTAAACCGGTGCCGCTCACCTGGTTGTTCAGGATTACAAGTTCACATCCTGTGACCTGGAGAACAGTGACGGCTAGGATGGCGGCCTCGGAGACACTGCCTTCCTCGTCTGAGGTGGCATATCCGATGGCGTCATTCCACTGGCGGCCGTTCTCCACGTCCACCGACTTGTTCAGCACCCTGAGGCTGCGGCGGTCCACGGCCCAGTACCGGTTGTCGCTGCTCTGCGAAGGGAAGCCGGTCCACACCAGGCGATCCTCCGATACCACAGCGCCCGGCGACCCTATGCCTGTGGTGACGTTGTCGCTCAGATCGTCCGTGGGATTGTCCGCACCATCGAAGAAGCGCTGGGACACGATCCGCCCCCTGAACAGATCCACCACGGACCAGGTCACGGTGCCGGCGGCGAGCTGGGACGTCTTGGCTGCCCAGAACAGGCCCTCGTTGAGCTTAGTCGCTATGTCGTCGTTAGTGCCCCAGCCTGGATTGACGCCCTGGATGTCCCCGTCTCCATCCCCAGGGGAGGAGCCTGCGTTGTTCCACAGCACCCGGCTCGGAAAGGCGTCGCCCGTGACCCAGGTGGCCTCGCACGTGAATTGCGGCACGCGGTTGCCGAAGTCGGCCACCGGCATGTTCTCCACCACGAAGTTGGCGATGCCTCGATTGGCCGGGGTGTCGCCAGTGCCAATGTCCGCCTCGATGAATGGATCGGGCAGCTGGTCTTCGGTCCCGGCCTGGAACCTGAGCTTGCTGCCTGGGTACTTGAAGAAGACCTCAGAACTCTCGCGGGCGTCGTAGATCAGCTTGTTGTCCGCCCAGATGCGCAGGAACCGCGCAACAACCCCTTCCCCGATCGCCATCTGGGCGTTCAGGAAATACTCGAAGCTGGTGCTGGTCGTGGTCTGGCTGCCGCCCTTGCCCTGCTCGGACTTGGTGACGGTCTTGACCTCGACCAAGTCCGTGGCCCAGATCACGTTGCAGCCGGTCCGGACCGTCCCGAAGTTGATGGGGATGGTCTCCCCATAGGCCGAGCTGGAGACACCCGTGTCCCCCAGACGCGGTCCTGTCGTGTCCGGTAGCTGTGCCTTAGGTGCCAGCAGGGCGCTCGCCACGGACGCCGCCGCGACGATCACCAGTCCGAGTGTTAGTGGGTCGCCCATCGCTCCCCCAGGATCGGTGGATAGCAGTACACACGCAAGCCCTTGAAGGTCCACTCATCCCGGAGCGGAGTCTCGATCACGCCCCGGACCGCCACCCAGGCGTGGATGATGTTCAGGCCGAAGATGCCGGTGCCGTCCACCAGGATGCCCATGTGCATCGGCCACCGGATCCCGATGTCCCGCATGAGCAGAATGTCTCCAGGCTCCGCATCACGCATCCCCATGGGCTTCCTGGCCAGCTGGGAGTCGAAGAGCTTCTGGACCTGCTGGTGGGCCGGGTAGCGCTCGTACGCCACGAACTCGAAGTCCAGCTGGTGGCCCAGCTCATGACTCACCCAGATGATCACCCCCGCGCAGTCGATCCCACCTCCGTCTGGCTTCCTGCCCTGGTGCCGGAACCTGACCGTGGGCCTGCCGGAGGGCGTCCGTCCTACCAGCTCGCGGGCCTTCGTCACCACGTCAGCTCGGGTGAAAGGTGCAAGCGCTTGCATGTCTACTGCCTGTCCGGGGTCTTGGTGAGCTGGTCCGTGCCCGGGATGTGTGGCTCCGCCCGGAAGTTGTCCACGTTGTCGAACCGGTCCCGGCAGTCCAGCAGGAGACGCTTCTGGCAGCCCGGCCGGATGTCGAAGATGTCCCCAGGCGCGATGGCCAGCTCCATCTTCTTCCAGAGCTTGATGGTCCTGGTGGAGCTGTCCCAGCTGCGGATCTCCATAGAGGTGCCTGAATTGCTGCCCGAGACCCATATCACCTGCCCCCCCAGGAACTCTTCGTCAGGGGCCAGGACGCCCGCCGTGGCCCCTGTTGTGTCCATATCCTGGAGGGCAGGCTGCTCGCCGCGCAGGGTCACGATCAGGTTGTCGAAGTCAGGGGTGGCCGAGGTGGTGCCGGCCAGCGTCACCTTGATCAGCAGGCGCTTCTTCGAGACGTCCTCAGAGGCCGATAGGACCGGGATGGACCCGCCGTTGCTCTGGACGCTGAAGCTCACCCCATCGTCATCGCTGACCTCCACCGTGACCGAGGTGCCGCCCGGCGTGGTCTCGTCCCAGGCGATCGTGCCGCTGTCGTAGGTGACCAGGTCGCTCAGGTCGATGTAGGCGAACACAGCCCCGTTGCCGGCGCCTGCGTCGAAGTCGTTGGCCGCCGCGTTGTCCTGCACCCAGATGATGGCCGCGTTGATGATCCCAGACCCTTCCCGGCCGAACGCCTGGCTGCCCGTCACCCCGAAGAACACCACCCGCTCAGAGAAGGTCTCACCAGTCCGCTGCCCCACCTTGCTGGCCCCAGAGGCAGCCGCGTTCAGCATCGTGAACCCCAGGTCGTTGGTGATCAGCCGAGTGCCGGCGAGGTTCTGGCTCTGCTCGATGATGTTGCCCGTGATGGGGCTCCTCACCTCAGGCTGCTCGGTGACGATCATGCCGACGTCACCCTCCCCCAGCATCAGCTGATCCACGAAGTCGTCCGTGCCGAACAGGGAGTTGGTGATCATGTTGGTCCGGCTGTCGGTCTCGCGCAGGTTCAGGGTGTCGGAGGCGTCCGGATCGGTGGCGCTCCTGCGCTCCACCGCGATGATGCCCAACGCGGCAGCCGCGGAGTCTGGCACGTCTCCTGCATCCCGCGCCTGGGCGCCCGCCGTGTCCAGGCCGGTCGGGTCAGCCGCCACCACATCCACCGCCAGGCACACGATCGGCACCCCGTGGGTGTCCATGTGGGTGTCGAGATTGGCGATGAACGTGGCGTCGTCCCGGTCATGTGGCCCCACCACGATCACGTCCTGAGCGCTGAACGTACCACTGAGGAAGGCGGCCTGTGTCGAAAGCGTGACCGTGTGGCCGAAGTCCGTGAGCACGTCCCTGATGTTCAGGCTGGGCGCGCTGCCGGTGTCGTTGGCGACGTAGCCTACGGCCGCCATTTAGGGTGCCCTCACGATCAGGGGCCGGGGGTACTTGCTGGCCGTGACCGTGATCCCAGATCCCAGGAGCGCGCCCGTCTGCCTGAAGCCGTTGTGCCTGGCCAGCGTCAGGGTCGTGGCCGTGACGGCGACGATGTCCTTGGGTCCGTCGTTGCCCAGGGTGGTGGTGGTCACGTTGGTGTTGCCGGTGGAGCTAGTGAACACGACCCCAGGGCTGAACGTCAGGACGGTGGTCGTCAGAGAATGGATCAAGAACGTGCCATTGTTGCGCTCGATCTTCGCTCCCGAGATAGTGGCGAGCAGACCAACCACCCAGCCGTCCCCGGTCCAGGTGCCTGTCTGCCGACTGAGGGTATCCAGGAACGCGGACGCGCCCCCAATGAACGCCTGGTTGTCCCCGGCTGGGTGCGTCAAGGATGTGGCCGAGCCGATGACCTCGATCCGGTCTCCGATCTCGAAGCCGTCCGTGAGCCAACTCCCAGCGCTGCGGACGAGCGTGTCCTGGCTGGCGCCGTTCTCGTTGAACGTCAGGGTCTCGGCGCCGGTGTCCACGTAGGCCGCCGCAGGGATGTCCTCAGGCTTCAGCCAGATTTTCTCGAAGTCGAACCCGACCAGGTTGGAGCTGTTCTTCGCCTGTGCGGTGGTGAGCCTCGTGACCTCAGTGGTGGACTCATTGTTGCCGAAGCGGTCGTCCCCGAAGTCGGAAGCTGTCTTCTCGCCGATGATCTGGCGGTCCTCGTCGGTGTAGTTGTCCTCCATCGTCTGGGCGTTCTCACTGATCCCCTGCGCGGTCGCGGACAGGATGTTCCCGATCGTGAGGTTGGAATGGTTCCTGGTGCCAGCCACAGCCGCGATCTGGCAGGCAGCAAAGCAGCGCCGGATAGACAGGAAGTCGTCCATCTCCCCGATGCAGCCGGACATTCGATTCGTGGCCACGACGGTGTCGTCCAGGACCTCGCACCCGATGAAGGCGCAGTCCTCAACCACCCCGAAGGCGCCGCTGTGCTGCGGGTCGGGAGTGGTGCGGGCCGCCAGGGGCGCCGCGAAGAACCCCGCGGTGCTGCTGAGGCCGCTCTGGAATATGCCCCCCAGCATCACGAGCCGCCGGATCACCGCCCCCTGGAGCAGGCGGTCGATGAAAGCCGCAGGCCCATCGGCCTCCGCGTTGCCGGGCCGGTCCACGTCCAGGTCAATGATGGCGAAGCCGCGACCGTCCAGCCCCCCGATGAAGGTGGGGATGGGGGTCCAGAAGCCGAAGGCAGACATGTCGATGTCGTTCACCAGGGCGTAGAACGCTCTGGGGTTGGTCCGGATGTCGTCCAGCTCGGCCGGGGTGCTGATCCGGAAGGGCGCGTCCCTGGTCCCCAGCTCCCGAGGGCCCCGCTTCAGCCGCAGCGGGGATCCGCTCACTGCCCCGAACCTCACCCCGCTGTCGAGCGAGGGGGCTGCGTCGGTGACGTTCTGGTTGGCCGGCACCGTGAAGGTGCGCCTGTCCCCAGACTGGGACTCCACCAGCGTGCGTTGTGTAAAGTTTGCCGCCGGCAAGTCCCCGGCCGGGTTCACGGCCGTGTTGTTGCAGCGCTCATCGAACAGGTCAGCCCGGCACTTGAAGGTGTAAAGCTCTCCGATCTTCTGGAAATACTTCTGGGACAGGCCGCGCATCTCGGCCTCGTAGGTCTTGGTGTCCACGTTCAGCTTGATCTCGCCAAGGTTGCCGCGCATGACCGGGATGGCCCCGTCGTCTGGGGCGGTCCAGTTCACCATGAAAATCTCCACCTCGGCGTTGGTGAACTTCCTGGTCTGAAGATCCTGGAGGAAGATCCCGCCCTCAGTGCCGTCCGGGTTGATCAGACCCGACAGGTCGAGGTTGTCCACCCTGAGCCCCGTCTTCACTGCGATGGCGGTGCGCGAGAAGGCCCCGATGGCCCGGAAGTTCTCACCCGCCGCCACCACGACCGTCAGCCCGAAGCCGGCCACGAACAGGATGTCCTCGTCATGGTCCGTGAAACGGAAGACCGTGCCGTCCACTCGCGTGATGCGCCAGCACACTGCGAGCGTCGTGACGTCGCCGGCCACGTGGGTCGTGAGAGCTGCGGGCAGAGTCTTCGGCATGGCCTAGCCCTGCGGGATCCGCAGCTCGATGAAGACGACCGGGACCACGAAGTTGTCGAAGTCGGTCAGAGTCGTGTCGAGGTCGTCGGTGTCGAAGCGCACCGGCACGTCGAACTCTCCAGTCCAGGTCACGACGTCGCCAGTCACTGGAGCCACCGTGAAGGTGATCTTGCCGGTGGAGGTGTCGAAGGAGTAGTCCCCTGGCCTGGCCTGGAGCACAGGGCCGCCGCCCGTGTCCAGGAACACCTGAGCCGTGGGGTCACCAGACTCGAAGTCTGGGTCCGGTGATTCCAGGACCGGCTTCTTGATCAACCGGCGGAACGGGTTGAAGCTCTGATTGGCGTCGTCGTAGAGCTTCGCGCACTGGAACTCAGTCTCGACCCCATCGCCCACCAGGATCGCGGTGTCGTTGAACTGGGTACAGACCTGGGCAATCGCCTCGAAGTCCGTGTGGTCCCGGAACCGGAAGCCCCGCAGCCGCCCCCGCCTGGCGTTGAAGAAGGCCAGCAGCTCCGGGAAGTCGTTGAACGGGTCGCTGGGGAGCTGCTTGAAGATTGCGTCGAACTTGCGCCGGGCGTTCTCCCAGTTCTGGTTGCGCTGCTCGAAGCCGCTCGCCGTGATGATCACGGTGGTGTTCCATCCTGGACCACCGGTCATGCCGAACTCGATCTTGCGCGGGAACGGGACCTCGTCGAATCCCACGATCGTGATGCTGCTGGCCATCCTTGCCTCCGCCTAGTTGTTGCGCTCTGAGGCGCGCTGAAGCATGCGCTCCATGTCTGCCTCGATCTGGCCCCTCGACTTGTTGAAGCCCGCCACGTCCGGGGTCGTGATGTTGAAGGTGGTGTTGAACACCTTGCTGCCCACGTCTTCGTTCATCTCGACCGGGATCGCCTTGTTGTTGTTCAGCGGAACGATGCCTTCGTTGGGAGCCAACATAGCAGGGAATCGGTCGCCGCCAGTAGTGGTGCCGCCATCCGCGAAGAACATGGGGTTGGTGAAGCTGTCGGCCCGGCCGAAGGCCGTGGGCTTGTCCGAGATCCCGCCCTTGGCGAAGAACGGGATCACAGCCGAAACGATCAGCAGGAGGGCGGCCACGATCATCAGAAGGCTGGCCACGAGCAGGAGTCCCGAGCCCGCGAGCAGCAGGAAGCCTGCCACGAACAGGATGGCACTGGCGGCAAGCTGAAGGACCGCAGCCACAGTCTGGAGCAGGGCCGCCACCAGGAGCAGACCTGCGGCAGCAATCAGGAGCCCGCCTGCCGTCAGCTGAAGGATGGCCGCCGAGATCAGGAGCGGCGCCGCGATCAGCATGAAGGACGCCGCCGAGATCAGCAGAGTGGCTGCTGTGAGCATGAGCCCGGCCGCCGTGGCCAGGATGGCTCCAGTGGCGATGTCTGCCGCCGCCGTGACGAGGCTGGTGACAACCTGCGCCAGGGCCTTGACCGCCTCGGTGGCGACCGCCGTGAGGGCGGTGGTGATCGGCCCGATGATGGCCCCGGCCACATCGGTCAGGGCCGTGGCAGCGGTGGAGAGGAGGCTGGTGATGGAGGACGTGAGCGGCCCCAGGACGCTCTCAAGAGCCTGGCCGAGCCCAGCCCCGATGTCCCCAACCGCGCCGCCGACCGCGGATCCGATCTCCCCCACCACGTCTCCGAACACCTCAGCCAGGCCGGTGATGAAGTCCCCCAGCTTCTGGAGGCCATTCACGATCGCGTCACCTACAGCCTTGAACGCCTTCTTGAGGCCGTCGATGATGCTGGTGGCGAGAGTCTTGAGCTGGCCCCCGATCTTGCTGAAGAAGTCGCCCAGGGCCGCCCCGAAGTTGTCGATCCGCATGAACAGGCCATCGAAAAGCCCCTTCTCCTGCGACCGGCCGGCAGTCCCCTCCTCCTTTGCGATGTCGGTGATGTCCTCGCCCAGGACCTTGGTGGCAGACAGGCCCGCGTCACAGCACTGCTTCGCCACGACGCTGCCCTCCTTGACCGCGTCCAGGACGCCGCTGTCCTTGATCTGGGCCGGCAGTGCGGCTGCCGCCTGAGCCTGAGCACCAGGGCCACCTGCCGGAGCGCCGGGCACCGGCCCCCCAGCCAGCGCCTTCTGGATGTTTGCGAGCGCGCCAGACAGGGCCAGCTTCACACCGAGCTGGATGAACGTGTCCAGGATCGAGGCCGCGAACTCTCGGAACTCGAACTTCCCAGTCTTCACGAAGCTGACGATCTGGTCCTCCAGGTCCCCAAGGATGCTCCCGAACGCATCGCCGAACAGCTTGGCGGCATCGGTGCCCTCGTCGATGAAGTCCTTGAGCTGCTTGCTCAGCGCTGCTCCGATGTTGGTGCGCCTCTGCTTCTCCAGCTCCGCGTTCACCTCGATCAGCTTCTGCTGCTGTGCTGTGAGACCCGGGAGACCGGCTTCGATGGCCTTGTTGAGAAGCTCCTGGGCAAAGGCCGCGGCCTTGCGCTCGCGCGCACTCGCGCCCAGCAGCATGATCTCCAGCTGCACGTCCGCGATCAATGCCTCGGTGGTGATCTTCAGCTTCTTCTGTGCTGCGATTCGTCGTTCATCCTCCTTGAGCGCATCCATCGCCACCTTGGTCGCCTCTTTGTTGCTGAGGATCAGCATCTGCTCGACGCCCACGAGGTCGATGATCCCCTGCCGCTGGGTTGCACGGGCCTTGATGGTGTCCCTGACCGACACCAAGTTCGCTTCGGCGGCTGCCACGATGCCCTTCGCGTTCTCAACGATCGCAGAAGCGTTCTCTACACCCTCCACCTTGGAAGCCGCCAGGGCCTCCTTGAATTGCACCTGCGCCTTCGTAACCTCCGCAAGGGCCTTTACCTCCAAGTCCACGAGGGTCTTCGGCAGAGTCACCACCAGCTTGGCCTCTCGCAGCTGCTCGTTGATCTTGCGCTGTAGGTCGGCCGCCTCACCTACACCAAGGCTCAGGTCGCCGATCTTGATGTTCAGCTTGTCGAACGCATCCTCGGCCACGTCCTTGAAGGCGGTGGTGCCCTTGGCGGTTTCATCCAGAGCGGTCTGAAGGGTCGCGCTCGCGCGGGCTATATCCCGGAGGGTCTTCTGAGCGGCTTCCAGCTCCTCCAGTTTTTTGAGGGCCTCCCCGAATTTGTTCGCTTCCTTGGTGGCCTCCACGAAGCCATCGACGATCTCTGGCAGTTGCTCTTCGGACAGTATCTCGGCCGCGACACTCGCCGCCGTGAACCCAGGCAACAGACCCTTGAGTGCGGCCCGGAACTTCTGGGTGGTGGTCAGGGCCTTGGATCCAAAGACATCGGCCAGCGTGGAGGTGCTCTTCCTCAGGACGCCGATCTCATTCGTGATCCGACCGATCGTGATGCGGGACGCCTCGATCTGCTTGTTGGTGTCCTCGAACGCCTTCCGGAGTCCTGGTAGTTGCTGGAGAGCGATGTCACCGGTCGCGCCCTTGAGCCGCTCCAGGATCTCGTTGCCCTTGTCGATCGCCGTGCTCATGTCCCCGACTTGCTTCGTGACCGCCGACGTCTCGTTCCTGAACTTGACAAAGAACACGGCAGCCGCACCCAGCAAAACAATAAAGGCACCGATCCCAGTGGCGAGGAGGGCGAACTTGAAGGCAATTAGGCCACCTGTGGCGACAGCGGTGGCAGCGGAAACGCCAAGAATCGCTCCGGCGAACGCGGACCCGAGCGCAGTCAGGATGCTCAGGATCTTGAGCGCGATCAGAGCCTTGACGAAGATCACCAGAGCCTTGCCGGCGGTCTTTACGTTCTCCGCGATCTGGCGGAACTTGGCCGCGTTCTGATCGAGCGGGTCGAGGGTCCCATTGAACGCCTGGATGACTCCAGTGATCGTCTGGACGATGTCCCTGAAGGTCTTGTTCAGCTCCCCTGACCCCAGGATCACGTCCTCGATCACGGACCGCAGGAGCTTCAGATCCCCGGCCAGGTTATCTCTGGCGACCTTTGCGAACTCCTTGGCCCGGCCCTCCATGTCCTCCAGGGCTTCAGTGAAGCTCCCGGCCTCCTTGGACAGTCTCTGGAGGACCAAGAACGCGGGGCCGCCGCGAAGCCCGAAGACCTCCACGGCCTGGGCCGCGTCCAGGCTCCTGCCCTCGAACTTCTCCAAGGCGCCGACCAGGCCCTGCTCTCCGATCGCATCAGCAAGGCCCTCGGCGTCAATGCCTGCCTTCCTCAGAGTCTCGCCCGCCTTGGGGGTCGTGCTGGCCAGACCGATCAAGACACGCCGGAGGCCGGTGCCGGCCAGGGTGCCCTTGAGACCAGCGTCCGACAGCAGCCCGATGGCCGCTGAGGCTTCCTCGATCGAGACGCCCAAGCTGGCCGCGATCGGGGCCACGAACTTCAGGGCCTCACCCAGCTCCTGCACGTTGGTGTTGGCCTTCGTGATCGTGCCGGCGAAGATGTCGGCCACGCGCTGTGCATCGCTGGCATCCAGTCCGAATCCCCGGATGGCATTGGAGACGATATTGGCAGAGGTCGCCAGGTCAATCGCCCCGACCACCGCGAGGTCCAACACGGCCGCGACCGCGTTGATGGCTTCACCGGCGTCGAAGCCCGCCTGGGACAGGAGCCCAAAGGCGCCCGCCGCCTGGCTGGCTGTGAAGACCGTGGTGGCCCCCAGGTTCCGCACCGTGTCGTTGATGGCCGCGAAGGTGGGGTTGAGGTTCCCCATCAGGTCCCGCGCCAGCTCGCCCGTGATGGCCTGGACCCTCGACATGGCCTGGCCGAACTGGGCCGTGATACTGATGGCCGCGATCAGCCCGATGCCCAATCCCAGGGCAGCCAGCGTGGCGGCGAACGTCCGGATGGTTGCAATCACCCTCGTGGTGGCGGCGCCGATCTTCTTCATGGCCGTGCCAATCGAGAAGCCAGCCACCTTCCCAGCCAACGCGGCCTTGAGCAGCTGGGCCCCCATCTCCTTGAGACGCAAGGAGACGGCCTTCACCGTCACGCCCAGCTTCTTGAACTGGGCGCCGCTGGTCTTCAGAACCCGGGCCGCGTCGGACTTGAAGCGGATCAGGAAGCGCAGTTCTCGCTGCACAGGCGCATCCCTCCTCGTTGCCAGCCTAGCTTAGCGGCGTCGTCCTCGCTTCCCCCGGTAGCCCGCGGGCTTCCGATTGGTCTTGCTGGCCTTCTGGCCGGACTTGGTCTTGTTGGCCCTGGCTTCCCGCTCCCGCTTCCTCTGCTTGTTGCGCTCGGCGTCGTCCAGGGCGATGTCGATGATCAGGGCGCAGCCCACCAGGCGGTTGGCCTGGTCCAGGACCGTCCCGGCATCAGGCAGGTACTGCTTGGAATACCAGCGATATAGCAGGAAAATCTGGCTGAACTGCTGCGGATCCTCGAAATACGGCCGCATCGGGCAGCGTTTCATGATCTGCCCGTCGAACTCTACCGGCTGCTGGGGCGGGGCATCGCAGCCCCGCACCTTCTTCATCGACTCGCTGCACTTCGAGCAGACGTAGTTGGGCAGAAGCTCCCGGGCCAGGACCACCTGCCTCAGGTTTTTAGGACGATCTCGGTCGGGGTGTTGAACTTCTCGATGGCCTCGGACAGCTCCCGCATCAGCTCCTGACCCAGGCGGTCCAGGGCGTCATCGTGGGCGCAGAGGATCTCCTTGCCCCCGAGCTGCTTCTTGATGGTCTTGAACGCGACCTCGTTGCCCTCGAAGTCCACGAACCGGTCCCACCCGCGAAGGGCGAACTGCACCGTGAGGTACACGGACTGGTTGGGCCGGAACTCCGCGACCATGTCGGGGTTCTTCGGGTCCTCGCTGTTCTCCCTGTCGGGCTTGAACGAGGTGGACGCATCCTTGATCTGGGTCATCTGCCTGGCCGACAGAGTCCCCAACTTGAACACCGTGGCCTCATCGGCCTCCTTGTCGGTGCCCTTGGACGGATCCAGATCGGACACGTAGTCCTGGACCTGGTCCATTGTCAGTGCGCGAATCGCCATGGGTTTCCTCCTCCATGAATAAGACGACGCCCGGGACGTTGCTGCCCCGGGCGTGTCCTGTCAAGTGGAGGTGACGACTTAGTAGAAGGAGATCCGGATCTCGTCGTCCTCGAAGGCAGGCGCGCTGCCGCTGAACCGGAGGTCAACCTCCAGGACCCGGAGGCCGTCCCGGTCGGCGTAGCTCAGCCCGTTGTACTGCACGCTGTCCGAGTCGAAGCGGACGATGTTCCCGCGCAGGGTCCCGACCTTCACGTGCCAGCCCAGGACGTCCGCGGTGCTCAGGATGCCCCAGAAGTCATGGGTGGCCACCAGCTCCAGCTCGGGGTCAATGCTGCCCACGGGCTCCCGGCCGGTGATGATCACGCCCTTGAAGGCGTCCGCCTCGTTGATGCACTCACGGATCACGACGTCATTGGCCAGGTCGAAGTTGAAGCTGGCCGCGCAGAGGCTGTTGATGGATCCGTTGATCTGGTCCTCGTAGGTGTCGCAGACCGGGAAGACGTCGGCCGCCGGCACCTGAGCTGCGGGCGCCGTGGCATCCACGTCCTGGTTGACCACCAGCTCAGCCAGCTCGACCTGCACCGGGATCTGGGTCTCGAAGATGGCCGACGGGATGGCGGCATCCGTGACCACCTCGAAGTTCCCGGTGAACTCGAAGTTGAAGTTGGCCAGCTCTCCACCCGTGCCCTCGACGTTGAACGTGCCCCGCGAGGCCGTCATGCGATGCAGGATCCCGTCGAAGAACATGTGGATCGTGACAGACTCGAAGCCCGTGCTGATCGGATCGTACTCCGTTCCGGTGGGCTTGGTGACTGCCGTGTGGGCGTCGTTCAGGTCGAGGTCGGTGGCGAAGGTCGGGATCACGCTGTGCCCGCTGGCGCCGAGCGTCAGGGACGTGACCGCCGTGGTCACGACCGTGCTGGCCAGCGTATTGATGAAGGCATCCACTGTCACAACCCCGGCCGCATTGACCGCGTCCATGTCGGAGTGGGCGTCCACTGCCGCCACGACATCGTCCCCGAGCGTGGTGGCTGAGGTGCCGGTCGCCGTCACGGTGAACCGCAGCCCCATGACCGTGACCCGCCAGACGGCGCCAACCGAGAAGCCCGACAGGCCCGTGAAGTCGTAGACCACAGACTGCGGGTCCGTGGCGTCGTCCACCGTGGCCGCACCCGAGATGGTGCCGACCGAGCTGATCAGCTCCACGCAGAAGGTCTCCGTGGTGATCCGATCCTCGTCCTGGGCCGCATCCACGAGCTGGTCCTCCGGGAAGTAGCCTCCCGTGACCCGGATCTCTGCCGTGGCCGAGGCGCCCGCCAGCGTGGTGCGCAGCCGGTAATCGCCCTCCCGGATGATCGCGTTGTTGCCGCCAGCCGCAAAGGTGACGACTGCGCCCGTATTTCCGCTGTCCGCCGTGACGTCCGTGCGCCCGTTGGTCGTGCCGTTGGTCGTGATCGCAGTCTCGGCGAAGCCGCAGGCCCGGAGCAACACGCCCAGGCGGGGCGGGGTCGAGCCGTCGAAGCTGCCATTGGACCGGACCTCGTGCACGAACGTCATAGAGGCAATCTTCCGGCCGGCCGCGACCGGGAGCGGAGAGAGCGAGTTACGTGCGAAGTTCCGGATGATCTCCGTGATGTCCACGCTGAAGTCCGGGTCAGCGACCAAGAAGGCGTCGGTGGCGGGATCCGGAATCGGATCCACACCAAAGGTCACCTCGATCTCTGCGAGGACCAGCGCGCGTTGAGTCAGAATCTCGGCCATGTCTCAGTCCCTCCTAAGCCTCAACGCCGCCTCGCGTGGGCTCTTCGACTCTTACCCGGTTGCCCTGGTCGTCCAGGATGTACCGGCCACCACTCTTGGGGCGGGCTCCAGCGGTCGGCGCCTTCGGCTCCGGCCTGTCCTGTGGAATCGCCACATGACGACTAGGAGCAGGCTCGGGCTCCGGCTCGGGGGCCTTCTCGGCCTCCTCTACCTCAGCCTCGGGCTCAACCTCCAGCTTGTCGTCTTCGACCCAGCCATCGCTGTCCCAGCGTCCACCAGCCACCAGATCCCTCCTCTAGCGTCCGAAAGGGTAGCCTCAGACCCGCGGGGACACCAGCAGCCGCGGATCATTGACCCCGTGCTTGTAGAGGATGTTGTAGAAGACCGCGCCGTTGATCTTCCGGTCGGCGTAGCCATCAATGAACATCTGGTTCCGGATCTCCTCCACGTTCTCAGAGAGCTGCCGGTCCTGGAGGGACCTCTTGCCATCGTCTGGCTCCGTGAGGTTCAGGTCCTCCCGCATCTTGCGCTGGATGTCGGTCATGACCTTGTTGCCGACCGAGCTGGGCTCCTCGCCATCGTCCACCCAGGCGAAGAACTCCAGGACCACGGTCAGAATGGCCACGATCTGCTGGATCTTGGGGTTCTTCTGCTCATCCGTGTCCAGGATCGCCAGGCTGTACTTGCCCTCGGTCTCGTGGATGCCCTCCAGAGAGCTGCCCCTGGTCACCACCCCGAAGGTCACCTGGAACGGATCGGACGTCGGCTGCCCCTGTTCAATCTCGTCCATGCGCCGCCGGACCTCGCGCATGATCCGCTCTCGCCTGCTCAGCTCATTCAGCTCCGGCACATCAGCCTCCAGTAGTTCTTCGCGCCTTCAAGATGATCCAGGTGCGGCTCGTAATCCTGAGCCCGCAGAGTAGCCTCCATGCCGGTCTTCTTCCTGTGGCACAGCTGGCAGAGGGTCCAGACCCACTCCAGGGTGTGCTTGCCCCCGTCAGTCAGGGGCACGATGTGGTCCATCTCCCAGAGCGACTTGGCCACATCGAACCCGATCTTGCGCAACATACGGCCGAAGGGTGTGTGCGGCTTGTAGCCGTACTCCCAGCCCTCTCGGTTGAGCTGCCGCTGGGCCAGGCCACAGTCGAACCCACAGACCGCGCAGATGCCCATATCACGGACACGCACCCGGGAGCGCAGGACCTGGTGGTCGTTGGACATCATCTCCTTGTGGCAGTCCGGGTGCCACCGGCGCCGGCAGTTCTGGTTGCCGTCTGGCTTCAGGATCGGCTCCCCGCACCACCGGCAAGTCCCCCAGGGAGCGCCCGGGTGGCGGGCGTCAATCATCTCCTGGAGAGGGCGGCGCCGGCTCATCCCAGGATCGCCTTGGACATCTCGGTGATCAGCGACTCCACGAAGAAGTCCTCACCGGCCATGAGAGTCTCTTCGGCCTTCAATCTGGGGGGAAGGGTCACGGACCGCTTCAAGAGGTACAGGGGGACGATCTGGGCCCCCCTGCGTTGAAATATGAGCAGGTTCCCCCGCTTGGAACGCTGCACGAAGGTGTTGTTCCAGTCCCGGGCCTTGGGCCTCAACGGGATGCCTCGGGCGCTTAGGGCGGCCGACAGCGGGATGGTCAGGAACTTGGCGCTCCTGGCCGTGATCGTGGTCCCCCGCTCATGGACGCTGATCGGGAACGGCACGATCATGGTGCCGCTGATCAGGTTCAGATCCTTGGACGACTTCACGAGGGTGGTGATGCGCTTGATCCCGCCGCTGCGACTGAGCAGGTCAGACGAGCCCGTGGCCGGCACGTTGGTGGGGTTGCTGAAGGGCTTGCCGTGGCGCCGGATCAGTGCCCGCCGGACCTCGTCCAGGTAGCGCTGGAGGCCCCTGGTCAGGATCGGCCCCAGCTTCTGGACGTCCTTCCCCAGCTCAGACGCGAACGCCTCCAGGCCCTTCTGCGCATCCCTGAAGCGCTTGTTGCGGAACTGGAACTCGATGCTGATCTGCTCAGCCATAGGTGCAATCGCTTGCGCGTCTACTCGATCGGCTTGTTGGCGCCGGGCTCGAATCTCACGTGGTCATCCAGCAGGCCCTGGATCTTGCGCTCCAAGACCTTGGGCCGCACGGTCTTGCCCACCGTGGAGGTCTCCTCGATCCCGATCTGAGGGGTGCTCACCAGCTCCAGCATCGCCCAGGAGATGGCCAGCTCCTTCAGGAAGTCCGGCACAGACCGGGTGCCGCTCTGGAGGAACAGGGTGTCCTTGTTGGGGTCCGGAGCGATGCCGGCGTCATACGTGATCTGCACGTACAGCCTGATCAGCCGGAAGTCCTGGATGATCACCACGCCCCGCTCAGCCTGCACCTGCACGAACTGGTCCGGATCGGTCACGGCCGTCTCGGTGGTGTCTCGCAGATCCGTGGGGTCCGTCCCGGTGTTGCCCGGCAGAAACAACAGCACCCTGGGCGCCACCTCCACCTTGACCTCTACAGTCTGATCCACCAGACCCTGGGTCAGCAGGAACCGCTCAGCGAACCGGCCCCCGGTCAGGTCGGAGTCCGGGATGTAGAACCGGTCCACGCGCTGGTCCTGCTCATCGAACACTGTGCGCAACTCCGACTGGAGCTGTTCGGTCGTGCCCTCCAGGGTGCGCCTGATTGCTGTGCGGACGCCGTCTATGTCCGGCAGGAACATCCGCCGCCGGACATCGTCAATCTGGACCAGCAGCTTGGCCATCGAGTTACCTCCTGGCCAAGACTATACCGAGAGCGCCTCTTCGTCGTCGCCCTCGGTCTCCTCAGCCCCTTCAGCACCGGTGTCCAGCAGGCCGTCGTCGGTCTCGATCGCACCCGCGTCGTCCGCCAGCACAGGCCGGCGCCGCTTCCTGAGCATAGCCTCTCGCCGCTTGATCTTCTGCCTGTCCGCGAGAGTCATGCCCCGGCCAGCCTTGGCTTCCTTCTTGGCCCGTGTCAGGTCGTCTTGATGGATGCGCTCGAACTTGCCAGTGGCCAGCAGCTCGTCTGCGAGGTTCTTGTCCAGCGCGTAAAGCTGCTCGCGCCGGTACATCTTGCCCGTGGGCTGGTAGTAGTAGCGCGCCAGGCCACCCTCTCCCCGCGCCCCGAGTCGCGCGAGTCGAATAATTATCCTCTCCTGCACTTTCTTCTTGGCCGGCATTAGGTTCCCTCCTCTGGCTTCCGTGGTTGCCGTTCAGGAGAAGTCTAGCAGCCCCATAAAGGAAACGCCCCAGGAACCGAAGTTCCTGAGGCGCTCTCCCCTGGCTCAGCCCTATGGCTTAGAGTGCCAATCCGATGTCGTTGTAGACCACAGCCGCCTCTGCCTCTTCGACCTGGAAGTCCAGCCGCGCCGTGAGCACGATGATGTACTCCCTGGTGCGGATGTCCTTGTCGAACTCCATGAGGACCTGGCGCTGCACGCCCATGAGGAGGTTGAGGGGATTCGTGAAGAGCCCCTTGTCCTCCGGCATGGTCTGGACCCGCGAAACCGGCACGCCAAAGGGCGTGGGGTTCTGCTGGCCCTGGACGAAGGAGTCGCCTACGCCCGTGGCGCGCGAGGCCAGGGAGTCGCGGTACTCGACGTCCTGATCCACGCTCACGTAGTGGCGCATCTGAGCGACGTTCCGGTGATACTGGTCCGGCAGGACCTGCATCCCGACCTTGAACGTCTCCTTGGCGATCTTCGCCCCGCCGATGTCGGCGATGTTTCCGTTGGTCTCCACCTCGACCAGGTAGCCGTCGTTCAGTGCGAGGTACGTGTCCGCCGAGGCGGTGTCCCCGTTGAGCGCCAGCTCCTCCAGATCGAGGGCAGCCCGCTCGGCCATGAGATCCACGACCGTGTCGCGGAGCCCGCCGCTGAGGGCCGTGATGCCCACGTCGGCGTGCTGACCGAGAGTTCCGATGCGCTCGATGTTGTCCTCCAGCACGTCGTAGGTCAGCCGCACCTCGGCCATCACCTCGAACGTGGTCAGGAGCACCTGCTCCGTCACGGGAGCCGCACGGTCACCCGAGGACAGGCCGGAGCCTACCGCGGGGGCCGCGCGCATGATGCGCGATCCGAACTGAATCTTGTTGATCTGGCGCTGCGGCGCCCGCATCTCGATGGTGCGGACGTCCCTCAGGATGGTCGGCTCCTTGATCAGCTTGCGGACGAACCGATTGGCCTGCTCGTCTACAAGCTCGCCGCCATTCGCCTGAAGGTCTGCAACCGTCAGGTCGGCTTTGAGTAGAAGCTCATTCGATGCCATTGGAAATTCCCTCCTCCCAGTGGCTGGGTTGTCGTTCTAGTCTCGGCTCCCACTTCGCGCGGTGTCCATCAGGGGGATGATCTCGCCCTTCTTGACCTTCGCGCCCTGGTTGAACCGGAGCTTGGGCTCCGGATCTCCGGTGGAAGCACCACCCACGGCGGCCGATGCGGAGTCTGCCTTCTGTGCGAGAGCCTTGGCCTCGTCAGCGGTGTCCTTCGCCTCGTCCACCTGGCCCTTGAGGTCCTTCAGCTGTGCGCCGATGCCCTCGATGGCCTTGAGGATCGGGTCCTTCCCGTCCTCATCGGGCTCAGACTTCTCGACATTGGCTTTGGCTCCGGAGTCCGGGGTGCCTGCCTTGTCTTCTGCCTCGCCCTTCTTCGCGTCCGCCTTCTCGTCCTTGGGCTTCTCGTCCTCGGACTTCTCGACCTTCGGGTCCTTCTCAGGATCCGCGGTCTTGTCGTCTTCGGGCTTCGCCTCGGGCTCGATGGCCTCCGCGTCGAACGCTTGCTCCAGCTTGAACACGTCGGCGGGGATCTTCTCCGCCAAGTCGCCGACGAAAGTGCTGAACTTGGTGGCGGCGGCCTTGATGGAGGTCACCACCTTCTCCTGGGAGGTGTCTTCCTCTTCCAGGATGTTTGTGATCGTGCTGGCGAGCGCGTCATGGGCCAGGAACATCCCGGGGATGAACTGCTGGGCGCCCAGATTCTCACCGAAGTCGGTGCTGGCCCGCTTCTGGACCTCTTCGCCCGGCACGCCGCGCAGGTAGACCCCGCGGTTGTCGTCGAACTTGAGGTACGTGCACTTCTCCGGATCCAGATCCGTCTCGCCCTGGACGTAGGCCGTATGGCCTTCCTCGGACTTGACGGTCTTCTCGATCGAGAAGCCCGCGGCCTTGATCAGCTCGCTCGCCTTGTCGGCATCTGCCCCACTTGAGACCACGATGGCCGCGACCTCAGCTTGGGCAACGATGGCCGAGTTGGCCTCCTTGCGGAAATGCTTGTAAAAATCCAGCACGCCTTGTCCCTCCTCAGACGGCCCTTCACGCTTCGTGATGCGAAAGGGTGCCCTATTTGCACCTCGGTCCACAAGGGAGATGCGGAGCACGTCCACATTGATCAATTCGCCGACCGGCATCTTGATCCGCCGCACACCCGGCATCTATCTCCCTCCTCAGCATCTAATCGAAGCCCTGGTCACTGACCAGATCGTCCGGAGGAGCCGTCCTACCGATCGAAACAGCCAGAATGGCTTCGCTGATAGAGTAGCGGTGAACGTGGGGATTTGCACCGCTGGACTCCGTCACGGTCCCCTTTTGGATCCCGTGGGAGTGAAGTTCGCCAGGCTGGGCGGTGGGATCCGACTCCGTGGAGGTCTCGCCCCCAAGGAACTGCCCCTGCTCCCCGAACCGCACCGAGAAGTCATGCGTGTGGTCATTGGTGGGCGGAGCCGTGCGGCCTGTGATCTCCTCCGGGAGATTCAGCTCGAAGCTCTTCTCCGTCCGCTGGGCCTTGCCCTCCAGGCTAAATCCGTTCAACTCGCCCCGCTTGATCGCATCCCAGACCTCCGGATTCCGGACGTGGACCCCGATCACCCAGGCGCTCTCGATGAAGGTGGGGTCGCCCTTCCGGGCGATGAAGCTCTCCACCACCAGGGCCTCCGGTAGGACACAGTCCCCATCGTGCATACGGTCGATCTGATCCAGGCGCTGGTTGGCCATGAAGAGGTAGGCGGCCTTTTCGACCTCCTCGATCGTCATGAAGTCGCCCTGGGAATCCGGCAGGCCCGGGATGTAGACCTCACCCCAGACGATCTGCTTCTCATCGTCCCGCTTCTTGATCTGGAGCAGGTCCTCCCGCCTGGAGCCGTCCTCCTTCTTTAGGTCGGGGGTGTCGATCAGGATGTGGCACGCCTTGATGGCCGAGGCCACCCGCACCAGCTCGGAGAGGGCCTGCCAGCTGAGGACGTCCCCCACCTGTGCCTTCTCCAGCTCCTGCATGGCGATGGCCTGCACCTGGGGCGGGATCTGGGCCAGGTCCACACTGAACAGGGTCTTCAGCGCATCCCTGGGCTTCTCAGCCAGGGGGTTGTTGGGCGCCCGCAGGTCGGCCGGGATGATCAGGCTCTCAGGCCCGCCCGTGCCCCTCGCCGGCACTGGCCCGGTGTCGTGTGGGAACTCAGGCACGATGGTCTTGGTCAGGCCCAGGAGGAACGCCAGGGCGCTGCGCTTCGGCTTCTTGGGCTTGCCCTGCTCTGCCACCAGGAGGCCGCCGCTGGTCTCCAGATCGGCGACGGTCAAGTCAGCTCGGGCGAAGCTCAGATCCGGGGGCTGATCCACTGACGGCATCATACCCAGGGCCTCGCGCCGCCGGCCTAGCTTCCGCTGGCGCCGCCTCTCCGGCATAGCGAACAGCCCGTTCGAGCCCACGCCCAGGCCCAGGAGTCCAGAGATCCCGCCAGGACCGCCCTTGGAGGCTGTCGTGACGCACCTGTTCTTCTCACGGGAGAACCGCATCCCCGGGGGGCACTGCGGGCCCTCGTGATCCACCTTGAACATGGAGCTGGTCTTGCGCCGCCGCCTGCCGACCCGCTTCTGGGTGGACTTGGAGTTGCAGAAGGCGAAGCGCTGGCCCTGGTCCGGGAAGTCCTTGCGGGCTTCCGAGTCCCCCATGCAGCGGCTCACGAACTCCTTCTTGCTCTCTCCAGGCCGTGGGTCCGGCATAGCTATGTCCTCAGCACTGGGGGCAGCTCGCGCCCCGGGTTGGCTTTCCGAAAGGCTGCCGCCACTTTGCGCTTCACGCCAGGCAGGTCCTTCGCAGGGATCTGGACTCTCTGGCCTCGGAAGCCCTTGCCCAGGGCCGCGACCGCCCGGCCCACCTGGGCAGCAGTCGGGGCAGCACCGGGCGATTCAGCCAGGCGCAGCTTCCAGGTGCTGGGCGTGGATCGGTCCGGCACGTACGCGAAGTCGCCGGCAGGGAAGTCCTTGCCGTTCTCGCGCTTGGTCTGCTTGAAGAGGTGGACGTACAGGTCCAGGTGCCGCTTCCGCACCAGCGTGGCGAGCCCGAAGTTCATGGCCCTACGAGACGAACTTCAGCCTGGTCTTGACCCGCTTGAAAGGCTTGGCCTTGTTGCCGCCGAAGGGCTTCTTCTTGCCCTTCTCGCCTTCCTTGTCTTCCTCGTCATCGTGGCCGGTGTTGGGTGTGTGTCCCGCCTTGGCCCGCTCAACAGCCGCCTGGTTGGGGAAACGATCGAAATAGGACATGGCTCCCTCCTCAGACGAGGAGGATAGCTCGTGCAAGCGCTTGCGCCTAGGACAGCTCGATCTCCGCAGGGACCACGATCTCGATCCCGGCGGCCTTCAGGTCCTCGATTTGCTCGCGCAAGACCTTCCGGAAGTTCTTCTCTTCATCAGTCTTGTCCCGAGTCCTGGGGGCCTTCTTATTGGTCTCCTCCAGGAGGATCTCTTCTTCTCGGCCTGGTCTGACAGCCATCTACTCCTCCTCTGTGGACGGCAGCGTGATCACCACCACCTGCGGCCCCTTGGTTCCATCATGACCCACAGTTGCGCGTGTGCCTTCCCGAGGCCGTCTCCGCCTCTTCTTGCTGCGCTTCTTGGGCGCCTTCTCCAGAGATACCGGCTCGGTCATAGCACAACCTCCAAATCAATCAGCACGCGAGTGATCTCCCTCTTCCTGGCCTGGTCGAATGTAACCCGAACCTGGTCGATACCAGTTAGGGACTTACCCTCCGCCGCTTCCAGCCTCGCGTTGAGAGTTGCCAGCTCCTTGATCCTCCCGGCGTTGCCGGACAGTAATACCTCTTCTTCGACCTTTACGACCCGATACTTGAGCCCCCGCTTCAGGAGCACCTCCTTCTCGTAATCGGGATCCATGAACAGGCCCTTCTGCCCCTTCTTGAGCCGGATCCGGTAAACGGCCCGATCCGCGATCACCCCCAACTTGCCGGTCCCGCCGCCCCTGTCTAGGGCCTGGCCCACCAGCTTCCCATCGAACGAGAAGGTGGTGACGGTGTCCCGGCTGAAGGACCAGGAGTTGAACCCGTCATCCCTGAACACCAGGCCCGGCCGGAAGTTGAGCCCGCCCTCTGAGACCATGTCCTTGACGCCCCGGTACAGCACAACGTCCTCAGGCAGCGCGGACTTCTCGATGGCGGAGTCAAGTTGGTCAACCATGTTCTGCTCCACGTCGTTCAGTCTCTTACCCTTTCGCAGCTTCTCATTCAGATCCGGTCCAGTCTGCCCGCCGTATCTGCCGGCCGCTCCCCGCTCTTCCACAGTCAGATCAGTCCGCCCCCTCACACCCCTGAGCTTCGGCGGAGTCGATCCAATCACTTCCCCTGCGGCGTTCCTGCGCAGGGAGCCCTCGATCAGCTCCTCAATACCCGCGTCGAACTCATCGGCCGGGTTGATCTTCGGGAACGGCTTCTGCTTCGGCACCGGCTTACGCCTGCGCGGGAGCTTGGGCTTCGGCACGATCGTGCTTGGTTCCGGGATGTTGAACTTGAGGCGGACCTCAGCCACGATGCGCTTGGCCACCTCCGGGCCGCCGTCCACCGCCTGCTTGATCTGAGCCTTGGTCAGGATCCGCCGGGTCGAGTTCTCCTTGGACTTCTCCAGGAACTCCTTCCACAGCTTCTTGTTCCGGATGATGAGCTTGCGGCCCCTCTGCTCCATGACCAGGATGGGCTTGGGCCCCGTGTTGTCCCAGAGCTTCACCCTGTTGAATAGCCTGCGGTTCACGACGTGGTCCAGGTTGATCGACACATTCCGGTGGATGCTGCGGATCATGGCCTCCGGGACCATCCTGCCTTCTGGACCACTCGCGCGTACGAGCGCCCGCAGGACTGCCTCGTCGGTGGGGATGTTGACGAAGTCGCCCACCACCCTGTTGCCCGCTTTCCTTGCCAACTTGATCGTGTCGGTCAGCTTTGAAATTGGACCATCTCCGGTGCCATCCAGAAGCATGTGGAAGTTGCCGTCCATGCCCTCGGACCCAATCTGCCTGGCCAGGAAGCTGGACTCATTGTGCGAAAAGACCGCGGCCTCTGGATCTCTAACCTTCACCATGCGCCTGTATTCAGGGAACGCTTTCTTGATCGCGTCCGAGTCCACCGCGATGGTGTCCTTGGTGATCCCCTCAATCAGACCGGCCTTTTGGACCGTGCCCTTCCCTGAACCAGAGCCTCCGCCCAGGATGTGGGTGGTCTTCTCTTCCCCAGTCTGAGCGAAGGTCCTCTTGCCCTTGAAGTGCGTCTGCCGCACAGGATTGTGAATGGTCCGGACACGCGCCGGTGTGTATGTGGGCGAGCCCTTGGGACCGGTTGCCCACATCTGCTGGGTTGACTCGGCCGCCTCGAATGACACCAAAGGCGCTTCCGGTGGGGGCGGGATGGGCCTGGCGGGTGGCCTGGTCACACTTGGCCGGACCACCTTCGGAGCCTTCACGCCTTGCAGCAGCTTGTCCGCGATGGGCTTCCTGACTTGACGAGCCCGCAGGGCCTGCGCGATGAAGCCCTTGATCTGCGACTGCGGCACGGTCCCGACCCGGGACAGCACGCACCGGCATGAGGGGTGGGCGGGCGGTACGGCAAGACCGCCGGCCTGGAGCTTGGAGTTGGACAGCTTGGCCAGGCGCCCGATGTTCGCAGCCGTCTGCGAGGGCCATGGGCTCAGGGCCTTCGCTGTCTCCGGATCTCCGGCCAGGATGATGGCCCGGATCTGGCTCAGCGCCGGCCCCACCTGGAACGTCTTGCCGTTCATACCCCGGCAGAACGGGCAGGTGTTGCTGTCCAGGACAGCGTTCCACTGATACCGCCCGATGCCCTGCACGCCTGCCTGGGCCAGCGCCCCGAACGACACCATGCGGGTGGTCATGATGTTGGCCGCGATCCCGGCCTGGACGGTGCTGCCCGTGTTGACCGCGACGTTCAGCGCAGTGGCCAGCTGCCCCACACCGAAGCCGCCCAGGCTCGCAGCGCCCA
>Ga0114947_10000088_pt1 | contig 24437 bp, 32 predicted proteins | sample CR02metaG_FD_99656 | JGI IMG/M metagenome (GOLD analysis project Ga0114947, IMG submission 99656) | Deep subsurface microbial communities from Mariana Trench to uncover new lineages of life (NeLLi) - CR02 metaG | ecosystem: Environmental > Aquatic > Marine > Ocean trench > Sediment ...
AACAAGAAACATACCATCGAGGCGGTCGTCGATCGTTTACGGGTGCGCGATGATGTTCAGCAGCGGCTGGCTGAGTCATTCGAAACCGCGCTCGATCTCACCGACGGGATCGCAACCGTCCGTGATATGGAAGACGCAGCAAGCGCAGGCGCAGTTAGCGACGACGAGATGATATTTTCCGCCCGATTTGCCTGCCCCGTGTGCGGCTACAGCATCAGCGAGCTCGAGCCGCGCATGTTTTCGTTCAACAACCCTGCGGGCGCCTGCCAGGAATGTGATGGCCTGGGGGTGAAACAGTTTTTTGATCCTGACCTGGTCATACAGGATACCGAACTTACCTTGGCGGAAGGGGCTATTCGCGGCTGGGATCGACGCAACGTCTACTACTTTCACATGCTTTCATCACTGGCGAATCACTACGGATTCGATGTGGAAGCCTCATTCACAAAGCTGAAGAAGAAACACCAGCAGGCAATTCTCTACGGTAGCGGCAGGGAGCGGATCAACTTCAGCTACGTCAACGACCGCGGAGACGTCATCCACCGCCGGCACCGTTTCGAAGGCGTCATTCCAAACATGGAACGCCGCTACCACGAAACTGATTCCAGCCTGGTGCGTGAAAACCTGCAGAAGTATCTGCGGGTGCGCAGCTGCCCCGATTGCGGCGGCACGCGCTTACGGGAGGAGTCCCGGCACGTTTTCATCAAACGAACCAATTTACCGCAGATCACCTCGGGTTCTATTGAAGACACGCTGAACTATTTCAAGAAGCTCAAACTCACTGGCCGTCGTGGCGAGATCGCAAACAAGATCTTGAAGGAAATCCGCGCTCGCCTGCAGTTTCTCGTCGATGTTGGGCTCAACTACCTGACATTGGATCGGAGAGCCGAAACGCTCTCCGGCGGGGAAGCACAGCGTATCCGGCTCGCGAGCCAGATCGGGGCTGGGCTCGTCGGGGTGATGTACATCCTCGATGAACCCTCTATCGGTTTACACCAGCGTGACAACGCCCGGTTGTTGCGCACGTTACAGCACCTGCGCGATCTCGGTAATTCGGTCCTGGTGGTAGAGCACGACGAAGAGGCGATCCGCTGTGCCGACTTCATCATCGACATAGGTCCCGGGGCCGGCGTCCACGGCGGCAAGATAGTGGCATCCGGGAGCCTCGAGCAGATCCTCACCTCCCGTCTTTCCATCACTGGACAATACCTGTCCCGAAAACTGAAAATCGCTGTACCGAAGATGCGCAAGTGTTTTAACCGCAAGGAGGCAATACGCCTGGCCGGCGCCTCAGGAAACAATCTGCAGAACATTTCCGTTGATATTCCGTGCGGGCTCTTTACCTGTGTCACGGGTGTGTCGGGGTCAGGTAAATCCACACTCATCAATCAAACTTTGTACCCGTTGGCGGCTACGGCTCTGAACAAGGCGAGTACGCTTACCCCCGCACTTCACGACAGTATTGAGGGATTGAATTACCTCGATAAGGTAGTCGACATCGACCAGAGCCCCATCGGCCGAACCCCACGTTCTAACCCCGCCACCTACACCGGTCTGTTTACGCCCATTCGCGAGCTATTCGCGCAGACCCAGGAAGCCCGCACCCGGGGTTATAAACCGGGTCGCTTCAGCTTCAACGTGAAGGGAGGGCGTTGCGAGGCTTGTCAGGGAGACGGTGTCATCAAGGTTGAGATGCATTTTCTGCCGGATATCTATGTGCAGTGCGATGTGTGCAGGAGCAAACGTTACAACCGAGAAACCCTGGACGTTCGCTACAAAAATAAAAACATCAATGAAGTGCTGGAAATGACTGTCGAGGAAGCGCGCGAATTCTTCGATCCGGTGCCGATGCTCGCACGCAAGCTACAGACCCTCATGGACGTTGGACTTTCTTATATCAAGCTCGGCCAAAGTGCAACCACGCTGTCCGGCGGAGAAGCCCAACGGGTGAAACTCTCCCGTGAGCTGTCCAAACGGGACACCGGCAAGACGCTATATATTCTCGACGAACCCACCACGGGCCTGCATTTTCACGACATCGCCCAACTCCTGGTCGTGTTACATCGACTACGCGATAAAGGCAATACGATCGTCGTGATCGAACACAATCTGGATGTGATCAAAACCGCAGACTGGGTGATCGATCTCGGTCCTGAAGGGGGCTCAGGCGGTGGTCAGGTCGTTGCAGTCGGCACGCCAGAGGAGCTCATGAAGAAGAAAGGTTCGCACACGGGACGTTTTCTGAAGAAGGTTTTGAAATAGTTTGGGGTCAGCTAAAACCCCAAACTTACTCGGTCTCTTCAGCTTCGGTCTCTTCGTCCGGGACAGGCCGGTCAACCAGCTCGATAAATGCCATCGGTGCTGAATCGCCAGCGCGGTAGCCACACTTGAGGATGCGAGTGTAGCCACCTGGGCGATCCTGATAACGCGGCCCCAGCTCGGAGAAAAGCTTACCCACGGCAGCCTTATCGCGGGTTCGTGAAAACGCCAGGCGCCGGTTGGCGACAGAGTCATGTTTTGCCAGGGTGATCAAAGGTTCTGCGACACGGCGTAGTTCCTTGGCCTTCGGCAAGGTTGTTTTTATCACTTCATGCTCGATGAGTGACACCGCCATGTTGCGAAACATCGCATGGCGATGCGAACTCGTACGATTGAAGTGTCGTCCACTTTTACGGTGACGCATTATTCCTTACTACCTTGTTACCTGTACCAACTGGCTGCTTGCCTACCCTAAGCGAATACTTTCCAAAGTGACTTTGTCATTGCTTTTTAGACTCGGCGGCGGCCAGTTTTCCAACCGCATACCCAACGACAATCCACGAGAAGCCAGCACATCTTTGATTTCGGTCAATGACTTCTTGCCGAGATTTGGCGTCTTCAAAAGCTCCACTTCCGTGCGCTGAATCAGATCACCTATGTAGTAAATGTTCTCTGCCTTCAGACAGTTTGCAGAACGCACGGTAAGCTCGAGGTCATCGACCGGGCGGATGAGAATCGGATCGATCTCTTCTTCCTTCTCCTCCGCCACTGGTTCACCCTCGTTCTCCAGATCGACAAACACTGCCAACTGATGTTGCAAAATGGTTGCCGCACGGCGAATGGCCTCTTCAGGATCGATGGTGCCGTTCGTCTCGAGATCCAGGATCAGCTTGTCGAGGTTGGTCCGTTGTTCGACACGCGCACTCTCGACGGTGTACGCAACGCGGCGCATCGGGCTATAGGTGGCGTCCAAACGGAGCACGCCAATTGGCCGCGGCTCCTCTTCTTCCTCCTGGCTGTCTACTGGCTCGTAACCACGACCACAGGTTATCCGCGCTTCGATGCGGATAGCACCATGGTCGTTCAACGAACAGATCACATGATCCGGGTTTGCAATCTCGACGTCCTGAGTCAGCTGGAAATCTCCAGCTGTAACCTGCCCAGAGCCAGACTTGCTTAGCGTTATCAGTGCTTCTTCCTGGCTGTGCAGAATGACCGCAATACCCTTGAGATTGAGCAGGATGTCGATGACATCTTCCTGCACACCTTCGAGCGTGCTGTATTCGTGCAATACGCCATCAATCTGCACTTCCGTAATTGCAGCCCCTGGCATCGACGATAATAGAATTCGTCGCAGGGTGTTGCCCAGCGTGTGACCAAAACCACGCTCGAGTGGTTCGAGCGTGACTTTCGCTCGAGTCGGGCTGATCACCTGCAGATCGATGTGGCGAGGGGTTAAAAATTCGGTAACCGACTGTGCCATAGAATTAAGTCTCCTTGAGCTCGGATTACTTGGAGTAAAGCTCCACGATAAGGTTTTCGTTAATTTCCGAAGGCAGTTCACCGCGATCGGGTATGCGTCTGAAGGTGCCTTCCTTCTTGTCCGGATCCACGTCCACCCATTCCACGGGTGAGCGTTGACCTGCCAACTGAAGTGCCGCCTGAATTCGTAGTTGCCCCCGCGCGCCTTCCACCACAGCGACGATGTCGTCTGGCTTCACCTGATATGAGGCAATGTTCACAACCTGAGCGTTCACCATGATGGCTTTGTGTGATACCAACTGCCGTGACTCGGCGCGGGTTGAGCCAAAGCCCATGCGGTAGACCACGTTATCCAAGCGTCCTTCCAACAGGCGTAGCAGGTTCTCACCCGTCGCCCCTTTCTGGCGGTCTGCTTTCTTGTAGTAGTTGCGGAACTGCTTTTCAAGCACCCCGTACAAGCGTCGAACTTTCTGTTTCTCACGAAGTTGCACGGCGTAGTCAGTCAGGCGTGTACGACGCGCGCCATGCTGACCGGGCACCTGATCGATTTTGCACTTTGAATCGATGGGACGCACCCCACTTTTCAAGTACAGGTCGGTGCCCTCGCGGCGCGACAGCTTGAGTTTCGGACCTAAATAACGGGCCATACCCTAAGTTCTCCAGACAATTCTATACACACTCTTTATACCCGACGACGTTTCGGCGGCCGACATCCATTGTGCGGAATGGGCGTAACGTCGGAAATACTGTTAATTCTCAACCCGGATGCATTCAAAGCGCGCACCGCCGATTCACGTCCAGGTCCCGGACCTTTGATAAGCACCTCAACACTTTTCATGCCACGTTCTACCGCGGTGTTAGCCGCCGTCTCGGCCGCAACCTGAGCCGCAAACGGAGTACTTTTTCGAGAGCCACGGAAACCCGAACCACCGGCCGTCGCCCAGCACAACGCATTGCCCTGCCGATCACTGATCGTGATAATCGTGTTGTTGAAAGATGCGTGAACGTGCGCAACACCATCCACAACCACACGTTTGACTTTCTTTTTTTCTGCCATCGATGAGTCCTATTTCCTGATCGGGCGCCGCGGACCTTTTCGCGTACGCGCATTAGTTCGGGTCCGCTGACCGTGCACCGGCAACCCACGCCGATGACGGATACCTCGGTAACAACGCAAATCCATGAGACGCTTGATATTCATGGCAACTTCCCTGCGAAGGTCACCTTCCACCGGTAATTTGGCAACCTCCGCGCGTAGCGCGTCCAAATCTACTTCCCGAAGATCCTGCACTCTAACGTCGGGATCCACACCCGCCGAAGTACAGAGACGTTTCGCCGTAGTGGTTCCGATGCCGTAGATATACGTCAGCGAAACACCTGCATGTTTGTTATCTGGTACGTTAATACCGGCAATACGTGCCATTTAGGTTGCTCCGTTACTCATGCCAGGTTATCCCTGGCGCTGCTTATGTCGCGGCTCGGACTTGCAGATTACCCGGACCACGCCTTTGCGCTTCACGATCTTGCAGTTCCTGCACATTTTTTTAACAGATGCTCGTACTTTCATCTTTACCTCGGTGCCTAACTTCTGGCCTATCTGGGTCCCTTGCGGCTATAACTCTTGAGATTCGACTTCTCCATCAGCTTTGCGTACTGGCTGCTCATCAAATGCGCCTGCACCTGAGACATGAAATCCATCGCGACCACGACCACGATCAGCAGCGCTGTGCCACCGAGCTGAAAGGTGACGTTGAAAAATACGATCATGAACTCGGGCAACAGACACACCAAGGTGACGTATCCAGCGCCAAACACCGTCAGCCGCGTGATGACATTGTCGATGTAACGCGCTGTCTGTTGTCCGGGCCGAATGCCCGGCACGTAGGCTCCCTGGCGCTGCAGGTTTTCTGCAACATCTTTGGGATCAAACATGATCGCGGTATAAAAAAAGCTGAAGAAAATAATTCCCCCCGCAAACATCAGAATATATAGCGGTTGACCCGGCGACAAGATCAGCGAAACGTTCTGCAGCCAATCCATACCCGGGCTGTTGCCGAACCATTGAGCCATGGATGCCGGCGCGAGCAGCAAGCTGGACGCGAAAATAGCCGGAATCACTCCAGCCATGTTGATCTTGAGCGGTAGGTGGCTACTTTGACCCTGATATACGCGACGGCCCTGTTGACGTTTTGCATAGTTCACCGTGATCCGCCGTTGACCACGCTCGATGAAGACGACAAAAGCGACAATGGCCATAGCAAAAGCGCCAATGAACAGGAGCGCAATGATGTTGATGTCGCCCTGGCGAGCGGCTTCGAACGATTGCCCGATGGCGGAGGGGAACCCGGAAACGATGCCCGAGAAAATGATCAGCGAGATACCGTTGCCAACACCACGTTCGGTAATCTGCTCACCGAGCCACATCATGAACAGCGCACCGGTCACGAGGGTGGTTGTGGCCACGAAGAAGAAAGAGAAGTTCGGCGCGAACGCGAGGCCCTGATTGGCCAGCGTGACCGACAACGAGGTTCCCTGAACGAGCGCAATCAGCAAACAGCCATACCGCGTGTACTGGGTAATCTTGCGTCGCCCCGATTCCCCCTCTTTGCGTAGCTGCTGCAGGCTCGGATACATCATTGACATCAGATTCATGATGATGCTGGAGGTGATGTAGGGCACTACGCCCAGAGCGAGGATACTCATTCGCTGGAGTGCCCCGCCCGAGAACATGTTGAACAAATCAAGAATGCCGCCCTGCTGCTGATCGAACAAAGCTGCGAGACGTTCTGGATTAATTCCAGGCACCGGGATATGCGTGCCCATGCGATACACGAGCAACGCAAAAAACACAAACAGCAAACGATTACGGAGCTCGGTAAGCCCCGCTTGAACGCCTGCCAGTTTTTGTCCCGTGCCAGTAGCCATCAGTCTTCTATCTTGCCCCCGGCCGCTTCGATGGCCTTTTGAGCACCTTTGCTTACGCCTATGCCTTTTACAGTCACTGCACGTTTGATCTCACCTGAGAGCATCACCCGCGCCCGCTTGATGTTGCGCGAAATCAGGTTCGCCGCTTGCAACGAACTAAGGTCCACAACGTCTCCTGCAACCTTGCCGATCTCACTCAGGGTGACTTCAGCCGTTATAAGGCCCACGCGTGAGCGAAAACCGAACTTCGGTATTCGCATCTGCAGAGGCATCTGGCCACCTTCGAATCCTGGAGCAATGTTGCCGCCGGAGCGCGATTTCTGACCCTTCGTTCCACGGCCCGCTGTCTTACCCCAGCCCGAGCCATTGCCTCGACCTACGCGCCGTTTGCTCTTCTTGCTTCCCGCATTCGGGCCAATTGTGTTTAGCCGCATGTTACTCACCTTCCACTTTGACCATGTAGCTCACGCGGTTGATCATGCCCCGCACGGCCGGAGTATCTTCGACTTCCACCGAGTGGCCAATACGCCTAAGCCCAAGGCCCGCAACACACGCCCGGTGTTTCTTCAACCGGCCAGCGGTGCTTTTCACCAGGGTGACGCGTATCGCCTTGCCACTCATGCGGTAATTTCCTCGACGGTTTTACCGCGCTTCTCAGCCACCATCTCAGGCGAGTGGATCTGTGTGAGCGCTTTGAAAGTTGCGCGGATGACGTTCACCGGGTTGGTGGATCCATAACACTTAGCGAGAACATTGTGCACGCCAGCCGCTTCAAGCAACGCACGCATTGTGCCACCCGCTATGATGCCCGTACCTTCAGAAGCCGGTTGCATGTAGACCTTCGAAGCTCCGTGCCGCACGGAGATCGAGTACCAGATCGTCGAGCCATTGAGCTCTACTTCCACCATATTCTGCCGGGCAGCTTGCATGGACTTTTGAATCGCCAATGGCACCTCGCGAGCTTTACCACGACCGAAACCGACCCGCCCGTTACCGTCGCCCACCACAGACAGCGCGGTGAATCCGAAGATCCGGCCGCCCTTGACCACCTTGGCTACCCGGTTCACTTGAACCAGCTTCTCTACCAAGCCTTCTTCACGTATCTCTTCGGTATACGCCATCTTCTAAAACTCCAATCCGCCTTCCCGCGCCGCATCCGCTAACGCTTTTATCCGGCCGTGGTACTTGTATCCCGAACGATCGAACGCCACTTTAATCACACCGGCTTTCTTGGCACGCTCTGCGATCAAACTGCCAACCTTCGTCGCGGCATCGACATTACCCGTGTTGTTACTACGCAGTGACTTCTCCAGGGTAGAAGCCGACGCCAGCACCTTGTCGCCAGCAGGAGTAATCAACTGAGCGTAGATGTGCTGCGGCGTGCGGTTCACCGTCAACCGTACCGCACCGAGCTTGCGCATCTTCATCCGCCCCCGACGCGCGCGTCGTAATCTAGATACCTTTTTCTCGTGCATGTGCTCGTTCCGTTTTTTTCCTCTGCCCTTCGGTGCGACTTAAGTCTTCTTGGCTTCTTTGCGTCGCACCCGCTCGCCGGCGTAGCGCACACCCTTACCCTTGTAAGGCTCCGGTGGACGGAAACTGCGTATTTCTGCCGAGACCTGGCCCACCAGTTGTTTGCTGATACCGGAGACGACGATCTCCGTTTGGGTCGGCGTCTGGACGTCGATCCCATCGGGTAACTGATACTCCACCGGATGAGAAAATCCCAACCGCATGTTCAGTTGCTTGCCTTGTGCCTGTGCTCGGTAACCTACCCCTTGCAGCACGAGTTTCTTCTCGAACCCCTGGGATACACCGATCACCATGTTGTTCACCAATGCCCGCGTGGTGCCCGCCAACGCCCGGGCTGTTTTCTCGCTCGTGCGTGGGATGAATGTGAACCCCCCCTCATTCTGTACGATCTCCACGGCGTGATGGACATCCAACTCGAGGGTTCCTTTGGCGCCTTTCACGTTAATACGCTGACCATCGAGCTTGATCTCGACACCGGATGGCAACGTGACAGGATTGTTAGCAACTCGAGACATCTCGCAAACCTCGTTAAAAAACCGTAAACAGTACTTCGCCACCCACGCCTTGCGAGCGTGCGGAGCGATCTGTCATGAGGCCTTTGTTTGTGCTGATAACCGCAACACCCAGCCCACCGCGCACTTTCGGCAGCTCCCCGGACTCTTTGTAAATTCGCAATCCCGGACGACTAACCCGATGGATTTCTTCAATGACCGGCCGCCCTTCGTGGTAACGCAGCTGGACGTTCAGCTTTGGTTTGGACTCCTTGGAGACCTCGAAGCTATCTATGTACCCTTCATCTTTCAGAACCTGACAAATGGCCATTTTGACCTTCGAAGAAGGCATAGCCACATCTGGATGGCTCGCCAACTGAGCGTTGCGAATCCGCGTGAGTAAATCAGCAATGGGGTCTTGCATCGTCATCGAGAACCTCTACCAACTTGCCTTGACAAGGCCAGGCACATCTCCGCGCATAGCAGCTTCGCGCAGTTTGTTGCGACCTAATCCAAATTTTCGATACACCCCATGCGGTCGACCGGTCAGCCCACAGCGGCGTTGCATACGTACTGGACTCGCGTCGCGAGGCAGTTTCTGCAGATTGAGCTGCGCCTCCCAACGCTCGTCATCAGGCGCGTTGCGATCGCCGATAACGGCTTTCAAAGCGGCCCTCTTCTTTGCGTACTTCTGGACCATACGCGCCCGCTTCTTTTCCCGCTCAATAACCGAAGTTTTAGCCATATCTCGCTTCCAGTTTCAGTCTTTAAACGGAAAGTTGAAGGCGCGCAGCAATGCCAACCCTTCCTCATCCGTTTGTGCCGAGGTGGTAATGGTGATGTTCAAACCGCGAATCTTGTCGATCTTGTCGTAGTCGACCTCCGGAAACACGATCTGTTCTGTGATACCCATGGAGAAGTTTCCGCGCCCATCAAACGACTGTGGGTTCAAACCACGAAAGTCCCGAATCCTCGGAATGGCGATGCCGATCAGGCGTTCTACGAATTCGTACATACGTTCGCGACGTAAAGTGACTTTGCAACCGACAGGCCAACCAGTGCGAATTTTAAAGGCGGCTTCCGACTTACGCGCATTGGTGACAACGGGTTGCTGTCCGGCAATCAAAGTGAGGTCATGAACCGCGTGATCCATGATCTTACGGTCGCCTACCGCATCGCCCACGCCCATGTTGAGTGAGACTTTTTCCAAACGCGGAACCCGCATGATATTTGCGAATTCGAGTGTTTCTTTTAGCCGCGGCCGGATCTCGTCCACAAATTGTTGATGCAAATTTGCCATTGCTTCTTACTCTTCGATCACCTTGTCGGTGGATTTGTAGAAACGCTCCTTCTTCCCGTCTGTGACGCGAAATCCAACTCGATCGGCCTTCTCGGATTCATCGTTCCAGATGGCGACATTTGACGCCTGCATCGGTGCTTCCTGCTCGACAATGCCGCCCCGCTGGCCGATATTGGGATTGGGTTTTTGGTGTTTTTTCACTAGATTGATGCCCGCGACGACTAGTTTACCGTTGTCGAGCACCTTCAGGACCTCACCACGACGGCCCCTGTCGCGCCCGGCAATGACCACCACCTCATCGTTTTTCTTGATCTTCAACATCTCATCAGCCTGCTTAGAGCACTTCCGGCGCTAACGAAATAATGCGCATGAAGTTTTCTGTTCTCAGTTCTCTCGTTACCGGGCCAAAAATTCGTGTACCTACCGGCTGATTCTGCGGAGTCAACATTACCGCAGCATTGTGATCGAACCGAATGATCGAGCCGTCCTGGCGCCTTACCCCTTTTTTGGTCCTTACGACAACCGCATTCATCACCTGTCCTTTGCGAACGCGGCCCCGGGGAATGGCTTCCTTAACGGTAACCTTGATGATGTCGCCGATACCCGCATAGCGTCGATGAGACCCACCGAGTACCTTGATACATTGCACACGACGGGCACCGCTGTTGTCGGCAACCTCCAACATGGTTTCTGATTGAATCATCGGTTAACTCTCGTGCCCCAACTCATTGGATTTCTCGCGTCCGCTCATCAATGCTCTGCAACATCCAGGATTTGGTTTTTGACAACGGCCGGCATTCCACTACGGTCACCTTGTCACCCACCTGGCACTCGTTGTTCTCGTCATGTGCATGCACCTTGGACGATCGACGAATGATCTTGCCGTAAACCGGATGCTGCACACGACGCTCAATGAGCACGGTGATCGACTTTTCCATTCGGTTACTCACTACCGTACCGGTTACCGCCCGTCCTGAGCGTTTAACCTCGGCTGACTGTTCAGCCATTTTGCTTCTCCTGCATGACCGTTTTCACGCGTGCAATATCGTGCCGCGTGTCCACTAGAAAATGCGTCTGACCAAGTTGGCCGCTGGCTTTCTGCATACGGTGATGAAACTGTTCTTTGCGCAGCCTCAAGAGCTCTTGTTCCAGTTCGTTCATACTCTTTTCGCGTAATTCAGATGCCTTCATTTCACTACTCGCCTACATCGCCGAACGTTTTACGAACACCGTTGGAAACGGCAGTTTCGCGGAAGCGAGAAAAAACGCATCACGGGCGTCGGCTTCCGATACGCCTTCGATTTCATACAGCACCCTGCCCGGTTGAATGAGGGCCACCCAGTACTCGACGGCCCCCTTGCCTTTACCCTGGCGCACTTCCAACGGCTTCTTGGTAATCGGCTTGTCCGGGAACACGCGGATCCAGATTTTGCCACCACGCTTAATACGTCGAGTCATCGCTCGCCGAGCTGCCTCGATCTGCCGTGCCGTCATGCGACCCCGACCCACAGCTTTGAGGCCGTACTCGCCAAAGCTGACACGGTTCCCACGCTGCGCCAGCCCGCGATTGCGGCCCTTGTGCTGCTTACGAAACTTTGTTCTTTTTGGCTGTAACACTACCTACTCACCCTGGCTGTGGTCCCAGATGACTGACCCTCTTCTTCCGTGCCGATGATCTCACCCTTGAAGATCCACACCTTGATTCCGATCACGCCGTAGGTGGTTTGCGCTTCCGCGACGGCATAATCGATATCCGCCCGTAATGTGTGCAGCGGTACCCGCCCTTCGTGATACACCTCCGAACGGGCAATCTCAGCCCCGCCTAGACGACCGGCCACGCGTACTTTGATTCCTTGCGCACCCAACCGCATGGCGTTTTGAATGACTCGGCGCATCGCGCGTCGGAACTGCACCCGGCGCTCGAGCTGCTGTGCCACGTTCTCGGCCACCAACAATGCATCCAGTTCGGGCTTGCGAATTTCCTCGATGTTTATGTGCACCGGCACGCCCATCAACTCCGCCACTTCCCCACGTAAGCGTTCGACATCTTCGCCCTTCTTGCCAATCACGATGCCAGGACGAGCGGTATGTATGCTGATCCGCGCATTCTGTGCGGGTCGCTGGATGTCGATTCGGCTGATCGACGCCTGAGACAGGCGTTTGCGGAGGAACTCACGCACCTCGAGGTCGTTCAACAGGTATTCGGCATACTTCTTCTTGTCTGCATACCAGACCGAAGTATGTTCTTTTATGATCCCCAGTCGAATGCCAATGGGATGTACTTTCTGTCCCATACCTACCCTACTCGTCGGTAACCGTCACGGTAATGTGACTGGTTCGTTTCAATATTCGATCCGCTCTACCTTTGGCGCGTGGCTTGATGCGCTTCATTGTGAGCCCTGCATTTACGAAGACTTGCGAGATCTTCAACTCGTCGATGTCCGCACCTTCGTTGTTCTCAGCGTTGGCAATCGCCGACTCCACCACCTTACGAACCAGACCCGCAGCTTTTTGAGGGCTGAAACTCAAAATGTCCAGGGCATCGCCGACCGCCTTGCCACGTACCTGATCCACGATCAAGCGGACTTTCTGCGGAGATATCCTCAACCGTTTTGTCGTGGCACTTACTTGCATCAATCGTCTCCTAACGCTGCCGCTAACGGCGCGCCTTCCTGTCTGCGGCATGTCCGCGGAAGGTGCGAGTCGGGGAGAATTCACCCAACTTGTGACCCACCATGTCTTCATTGATGGACACCGGAATATGCTGGCGGCCGTTATGCACGGCGATGGTCAAGCCAACCATATCGGGAATAATCATCGAACGGCGCGACCAGGTCTTGATCGGGCGCTTCGTGTTGGTTGCCACCGCATGCTCCACCTTCTTCATGAGATGGAGGTCGACGAAAGGTCCTTTGTGGAGCGATCTTGGCATCGCTTATCTCCTACCTCGGCGACGGACGATGAGTTTGTCCGTGCGCTTGTTTTTTCGAGTCTTGTAGCCTTTGGTGGGAACACCCCACGGAGACACCGGATGACGCCCACCGGACGTTTTTCCTTCACCACCACCATGTGGGTGATCAACCGGGTTCATCGCCACGCCACGCACCGTCGGGCGTATGCCACGCCAGCGCTTAGCCCCCGCTTTACCCAGCGAGCGAAGGTTGTGTTCACTGTTTCCGACCTCACCCAGCGTCGCCCGGCAGTCGGCCAACACACGACGCATCTCACCCGAGCGCAAACGCAACGTCGCATAGGTACCTTCTCGGGCAACCAGTTGCGCGGACGATCCCGCACTACGGGCTAACTGAGCGCCTTTGCCGGGTTTCAATTCGACGCAATGTATAACGCTACCCACTGGAATGTTGCGCAATTGCATCGCATTGCCGGGGCGGATGGGTGCGGTGCTGCCGCTCTTGAGTTCGTCACCGGCTCTCACCCCGCGCGGGGCGATGATGTAACGACGCTCGCCATCCAGATAACGCAGCAGTGCGATGTTCGCCGTGCGGTTGGGGTCGTATTCCAAACGCTCCACCGTGGCCGGCACATTGTCCTTGTCGCGCTTGAAATCGATCAGCCGGTAATGCTGCTTGTGACCACCGCCACGATGCCGTGTGGTAATGCGGCCTGCATTGTTTCGACCACCCGTTTGACTCTGCGCAGACAACAGCGGCTTGTAAGGTGCACCTTTGTGCAGCTCATGATTGACCACTTTGACGAGAAAACGGCGTCCTGGAGAAGTCGGTTTCGCTTTGACTACAGCCATTACCCTAATCCATTACCATGAAGTCGATCTCTTGACCGGCAACGATCCGTACATAGGCCTTTTTCCAGTTCTTAGCTCGGGAAGTGCCTCGCACCGTGCGCTTGACCTTTCCCTTCACGTTCAACGTGGAGACGTTCTGGACCGATACTTTGAAGAGCACTTCCACTGCTTCTTTTATCTCTGGTTTGGTGGCGTTTTTCGCCACCTTGAACGCGTACTGATTGCTCGAATCCCCCAGTAGAGAGACCTTCTCGGAGATATGCGGCTCAATCAGCACGGTGTAGATTCTTTCCTGATTCATGCCAGCGCCTCTTCCACCTTCTTCAGCGCACCTACCGTCATCAGCACCTTCTCGTGACGGATCAGGCTGACCGGATCGATACCTGCAACGTCACGCACATCGACGTTTTTGAGATTGCGCGCAGACAGGTAAAGGTTCTCGTCTACCGACTCGGTGACGATGAGTACGTTGGCGAGTTCCAGTGTTTTGAGTTGTTCGAGGAGGGCTTTGGTTTTTGGGGCATCAACGGAAAAATCTTCACAGGCGACTAAACGTTCCTGGCGGACGAGTTCCGACAGAATGCAACGCAGCGCGCCGCGATACATCTTGCGATTGACCTTCACCGAGTGATTCTGTGGCTTGATCGCAAACGTCTGTCCACCACCGCGCCAGATCGGGCTGCGAATGGTGCCTGCGCGGGCTCGACCTGTACCTTTTTGTCGCCAGGGTTTGCGCCCGCCACCACGGACTTCCGAACGGCTCTTCCCCGCACGGGTTCCCTGACGCGCACCCGCCAGATAGGCCACTACCACCTGATGGACCAGCGCCTCGTTATATTCCCGTCCAAACGCGACATCGGAAATTTCTACACTGCCGCCGTTTGCTGCCAAGCTAAGGTTCATTTCCCGCATATCCTCCTCACCGGTGCTAACCTTTCACTGCCGGGCGGATGTACACATCACCCCCCGCTGGTCCAGGGACAGCGCCCTTGATCAGCAGCAGGTTTCGTTCCGCATCCACACGCACCACTTCCAGATTCTGAGTGGTGACACGCACATTCCCTAAATGGCCAGACATCTTCTTACCTTTGAAGACTCGCCCGGGGGTCTGGCACTGACCGATCGAACCCGGGGCACGGTGGGAAAGCGAGTTGCCATGGGTGCTGTCCTGACCACGAAAGTTCCAGCGCTTGATAACGCCGGCAAAACCTTTGCCTTTCGAGACACCCCGCACATCGACCTTCTGGCCTTGTTCGAACTGTTCCAGACCTATCTCAGAACCGACGCTCAAACCGTCATCCAGTTCATCAACGCGAAACTCCCACAACCCACGGCCTGCTTCCGTTTTCGCCTTGGCGAAATGACCCGCTTTGGGTTTGCTCACATGATTCTGCCGCACACTGCCCGTAGTGATCTGCACAGCGGTGTAACCATCGGTGTCCACGCGTTTGACCTGGGTGATGCGATTCGACTCGACTTCGATCACCGTTACGGGCACAGACGTACCTTCTTCGGTGAAGATCCGCGTCATGCCCCGCTTTCTACCTACCAATCCAATAGCCATTGGCCTTGTATTCCTACTGTCGTTTCGCCAGGTACCCTTTTGGGGGACCCTACCTGCACCAGATACAGAAACCGCTTACCAACATCCCCCCTAAGCCACGGCAGGCTCCCCTGGGTTGGTAAACGGTCTACAACTATTCAACGACCCCCTATCGGGGTCTTGTCGAGCGCACCTTCTTCTGCTTTTTCCTGCAGGCCAAATGCCCGCCCGAAAGCTGTGCGCTAAAACGCCGGTACTACCGGCGTTTTGCTAATTCAAACTAATCTGTACTTCCACACCCGCGGCCAGGTCCAGTTTCATCAACGCATCCATGGTTTTGTCCGTGGGTTCGACGATGTCCAGCAGGCGCTTATGCGTCCGAATTTCGTACTGATCGCGCGCATCCTTATTCACGTGCGGCGAAATCAGCACGGTAAAACGTTCCTTTCGAGTCGGTAACGGAATCGGCCCTTTGACCCGAGCTCCGGTGCGTTTTGCGGTGTCCACGATCTCCTGGGTCGAAATATCGATCAACCGGTGATCAAACGCTTTCAGACGTATGCGAATATGCGGGTTTTGCACCGTTTTTTAACTCTCCAAACTCAAAAAAATCCCATCAACGAATTTAATGTTGGTAATGCCGTTGATGGGCGCTGCCCGTGAAACGGGACGCCGAACTATACAGACGGGTTCGTTGTCCCGCAATAAGTTTCTGGGGCCGGGCCTGCGTGCGGCCCTCATCTAACAACGCCCTTGTCCAACAACAGTTTTTGAATAGTCTGGCGAACTCGCCTAGCGATTGATGATACCTTCAGCAATGTTGTTCGGCACTTCCGCGTACTTGACGAATTCCATGGTAAAGGTTGCGCGACCTTGAGTAGCTGATCGCGAATCCGTTGCGTAGCCGAACATCTCGGCCAACGGAACATTCGCCCGGATAATCTTACCCGCGGGATTTTCGTCCATGCTGAGGATGATGCCGCGGCGCCGGTTCAAATCCCCCACAACTTCACCCATGTATTGTTCCGGTGTGACAACCTCAACCGCAAAAATCGGCTCTAGCAACACGGGTTTCGCGGCACGGGCACCATCTCTGAGCGCCATGGACCCGGCAATCTTGAACGCCATTTCTGAAGAGTCCACCTCATGGAAGGAGCCGTCATACAGTGTTGCCCGAATGTTGATCAGCGGGTAACCCGCAATCACCCCGTTCTGCAACTGCTCCTTGATACCCTTGTCCACCGCCGGGATGTATTCGCGCGGCACTGCACCACCAACGATCTCGTTGATAAACTCGTAACTGTCACCATCCTCTTCCGTAATTGGCTCTAACTTGAGCCATACGTGTCCGTACTGACCCCGGCCACCACTCTGGCGGACGAACTTACCTTCCTGGTTGACGGTGGTACGAATAGTCTCCCGATACGCCACCTGAGGCCTGCCGACGTTGGCCTCAACGCCAAATTCCCGCTTCATGCGCTCGACGATAATGTCCAGATGCAGCTCGCCCATGCCCGAAATGATGGTCTGGCCGGACTCCTGGTCCGTTTCCACGCGAAAAGATGGGTCTTCCTGCGCTAACTTGCCGAGCGCGACGCCCATCTTCTCCTGGTCCGGCACCGACTTCGGTTCTACGGCAACCGAAATCACCGGCTCCGGAAAAACCATTCTCTCCAGAGTGATGATGTCACTCTGGGCACACAACGTATCTCCGGTGGTCACATCTTTCAGCCCGATGGCCGCAGCGATGTCACCTGCCCGCACCTCTTTGATCTCGTTGCGGTTGTTGGAGTGCATCTGCACCATCCGGCCTACACGCTCGCGCTTGGATCTCACCGGGTTGTACACCTGGTCTCCAGAGTTCAAAACACCCGAGTAGACCCGGAAGAAGGTTAACGTGCCAACGAACGGATCGGTGGCGATTTTAAATGCCAGCGCCGCGAAGGGCGCGTCGTCGTTCGCTTCCCGAGTTCCCATAGTTTCGTCTTCGAGAATGCCTTCGATAGGTTTGACCTCGGTCGGCGCGGGCAGGTAATCGATTACCGCATCCAGCAACGCCTGCACACCTTTGTTTTTGAAAGCCGAGCCGCATAGCGCCGGTACAATCTCATTGGCGATTGTACGTATGCGCAGCCCTTGGCGAATATCTTCCTCCGAGAGACTGCCCTCTTCCAGGTACTTCTCCAGCAGCTCCTCATTGGCTTCGGCGGCACTTTCCACCATTTGTTCCCGCCAATGTTCGGCATCCGCCAGCATTTCTTCCGGGATGTCGCTGAGATCGTAACTGAGGCCCTGATCATCCTCGTTCCAGAGAATGGCTTTCATCCGAATGAGATCTATCACACCCTTGAAGTTTTCTTCCGCGCCGTAGGGGAGCTGAACGGGTACCGGGTTAGAACCGAGACGATCTCTGATCTGATCGACCACACGCAGGAACTCAGACCCGGCCCGGTCCATCTTATTGACGAACACGATGCGCGGTACCTCATAACGGTTAGCCTGGCGCCAGACCGTTTCGGACTGGGGCTCTACACCGGAGGTGCCGCAAAAGACGACTACAGCTCCATCGAGCACCCGCAAGCTGCGCTCGACCTCAATGGTGAAATCCACGTGACCGGGAGTATCGATGATGTTGACGCGGTGCTCGTCAAATTGCTGGTTCATGCCAGCCCAGAAGCAAGTGGTCGCGGCAGAGGTAATGGTGATGCCACGTTCCTGCTCTTGCTCCATCCAATCCATGGTGGCAGCCCCGTCGTGAACCTCACCAAGCTTGTGAGAAATACCGGTGTAAAAAAGCACCCTCTCGGTGGTAGTGGTTTTACCCGCATCCACGTGTGCCACGATGCCGATGTTGCGGTATCGGGAAATGGGGGTCGTACGAGCCATCGTGCTCTCCGTTAACTAAACCTGAATTGATGGAAGGATAGAAGTTAATACCGGTAGTGCGAGAAAGCCTTGTTGGCTTCTGCCATTCGGTGTGTATCTTCGCGTTTCTTTACTGCGGATCCACGGCCATCGGCCGCATCCATCAGCTCTCCCGCGAGTCTCGCGGCCATGGATTTCTCGCCGCGCTTACGCGCGCTATCCACCAACCAGCGCATCGCGAGTGCCTGACGCCGTGAGGGCCGCACCTCAACTGGCACCTGATAGGTAGCGCCGCCCACTCTGCGGGATTTCACTTCGACAAATGGCGCGACAGCTTCCAGCGCCTTTTCAAAAACCTCTACCGGATCGGGATTAGAGCGATCCTCGATGCGCGTAAGGGCACCGTAAACGATATGTTCGGCGACCGCCTTCTTACCACTGACCATCACATGGTTGATGAACTTGGCAACCGTTTGGTTGTTGTACTTGGGATCTGGGAGTATGTCGCGCTTTGCGACGATGCGACGTCTTGGCATGTCCGCTCCTTTGCTTCAGGTTCGCCCCCGAGCTTGATCCGGGGCCTTACTTGGAGGAGTGCCCGTCGGCACTCGTTGAGTTAATTGTTAACTAGTTCGTGCCCATTCTGGGCGGAAACTAACTATTCGCTTGGACTATTATTTAGGCCGCTTAGTTCCATACTTGGAACGGCTCTGCCGACGATCCGCGACCCCTGAGGTATCCAGAGTGCCACGCACAGTGTGATAGCGCACACCCGGTAAATCCTTGACTCGGCCGCCTCTGATAAGGATCACCGAGTGTTCCTGCAGATTGTGGCCTTCGCCGCCGATGTACGAAGTTACTTCAAAACCATTGGTCAGCCGCACACGGCAGACTTTGCGTAATGCTGAATTCGGCTTTTTAGGTGTTGTCGTATAAACGCGCGTACAGACTCCACGTTTCTGAGGGCTGCCTTGCAGCGCAGGCACGATGTTCTTGTCGACCTTGCGTTTACGTGGCTTTCTTACTAGCTGGCTGATGGTCGCCATTGTTGCTCCGTTGCGTATTCCGGCTAAAAAAACGCCGACCTAAAATCGGACGCGCGATTCTAATGATGTTAGTTGGCTAAAGCAACGACCGGATAGAGATATCCGGCCGTTACCACTGAAGGCTCCTTAACCCAAGCCGCTGAGGGCTCCTTAACCCAAGCCGCTGACTCAATCAGTACCGCTGAGAGCCTCGGACAGGGCCTGCTCTACCTCGTCCGCTGTAGCCCCTTGCTGTTTGACAAGCCTGGCAGCGATCTCCTCTTCGCGTCTGCGCTTACGCTCGCTATGGTACGTAAGCCCGGTACCCGCAGGAATCAGCCGCCCTACCACCACGTTTTCCTTCAAACCTCGCAGGTAATCGCGTTTACCGGTCACCGCAGCTTCCGTCAACACGCGCGTGGTCTCCTGGAAGGATGCCGCCGAAATGAACGACTCCGTTGCAAGGGATGCCTTGGTAATACCCAACAGTACACGCTGGAATGTCGCAGGTTCCTTACCTTCCGCTTCGAGCGCTTCGTTGATGACGGTGACCCTGGTGTACTCCAATTGTTCACCCCGGATCAGATCAGACTCTCCGGCGCTCACGATCTCCGCCTTACGCAGCATCTGCCGGACAATGACCTCGATATGTTTGTCATTGATGGTCACACCCTGCAAACGGTAAACCTCCTGGATCTCGTTGATGATGTACTTCGCAAGTTCGGGTACGCCCTTCAGGCGCAGGATGTCGTGGGGATTTGGCGGTCCCTCACAGACCACTTCACCACGCTCCACATGTTCGCCTTCGAACACGCCGATATTGCGCCACTTCGGAATGAGATTTTCTACCGGGTCGCCTTCGGCAGGGGTGATGACCAACCGGCGTTTACCCTTGGTCTCCTTGCCGAAGCTAACTGTGCCCGTTGCTTCCGCCAGAATAGCCGGCTCCTTCGGCTTACGCGCCTCGAAGAGGTCGGCCACTCGCGGTAGTCCACCGGTGATATCCCGAGTCTTGGAGCCTTCCTGAGGAATTCGGGCAATGATATCGCCTACTCCGACCTTCTCTTTGTCCTCGAGATTGAGGATGGCGTCATGTGGCAGGAAGATGTGTACAGGTACATCGCTGCCAGGCAACACAATTTCTTTGCCTTTGTCGTCGACCAGGCGCACAGCCGGACGGAGGTCTTTGCCGGCGCTCGGCCGGTCCTTTGGATCGAGCACGGTGATATTGGTCAACCCCGTAAGTTCATCGGTCTGACGGTTGATGGACAGGCCTTCCTCCATATCCTCCAATTCCACCGTACCTGATACTTCGGTAACGATCGGGTGAGTATGGGGATCCCACTGGGCAATGATCTGTCCGGCTTCCACCGTATCTCCGTCTGAGATAGTTATGACTGCACCATACGGCAGCTTGTAACGCTCGCGCTCGCGGCCGTGTTCATCGGCAATCGCAATCTCTCCCGATCGGGACACCGCAACGAGTTCACCGTTTTCGCGAGTAACCGTCTTCAGATTGTGAAGACGAGCGCCACCGCCGTGCTTGACCTGGACGCTGTCGATGGCCGTCGCTCGTGACGCAGCACCACCAATGTGGAACGTGCGCATCGTAAGCTGCGTTCCCGGCTCACCGATAGATTGTGCAGCAATGACACCGACGGCTTCACCCGCGTTTACCTGGTGCCCGCGAGCCAAGTCACGTCCATAACACTTCCCACAAACCCCAAAACGCGTTTTACAGCTTATGGCCGAGCGAACGATGATTTCGTCCAAGCCAAGATTATCAAGCTGTTCGACCCAGGCCTCATCGAGCATGGTACCGGCTTCAATCAGCACGGTCTTACCGTCGAACTCATAAACGTTTTCCGCAACAACACGACCGAGTACCCGATCACCTAACGCCTCCACAACGTCGCCGCCCTCGATAATCGCCGACACCAACAGACCGTCTTCCGTGCCGCAGTCCGCGTCCGTCACGACAACATCCTGGGCGACGTCTACTAGACGACGCGTCAGGTAACCCGAGTTAGCGGTCTTGAGCGCTGTGTCCGCCAGACCCTTCCGGGCACCATGGGTAGAGATGAAGTACTCGTTTACCGATAACCCTTCGCGGAAGTTTGCGGTAATGGCGTTTTCGATGATGCTTCCATCTGGCCGCGTCATCAGTCCACGCATCCCGGCCAACTGGCGAATCTGCGCAGGCGATCCCCGCGCTCCGGAATCGGAGTACATGAAGACGGAGTTGAACGAATCCTGTTCTTCTTCTTCGCCATCGCGATTGATCACCGTTTCCTTGGAAATACCATCCATCATGGCGCGGGCGACCAGATCGTTAGCTCGCGACCAAATGTCGACCACCTTGTTATACTTCTCGCCGTGAGTCACCAGACCGGACGCGTACTGCGACTCGATTTCTGCGACTTCAGCTTGCGCATCATGGATGATCGAATCCTTCTCCTTGGGAATGACAAAGTCATCCACACCAATGGATGCACCCGATGAGGTGGAGTGGGCAAAACCCATGTACATCAATTGGTCGGCGAAAATTACCGTATCTTTCAAGCCGACATTTCGATAACAGGCATTGATCAGGTTCGATACTTCTTTCTTATTGAGCGGCTTGTTGACCATCTCGAAGGGAAGGGTCGGGGGTAAGATTTCCGACAGGAGCGCACGCCCCACCGTGGTATCCACCAGCTTACGTTCAACCGACACAGAGCCATCCTCGGCGACAACGTGCTCCTCCACTCGAACCTTGACCCTCGACTGCAGTTCGGCTTGACCCGAATAATAGGCCCGGTGCACTTCCTTGACATCGGCAAACACACTGCCCTCGCCCTTTCCGTTCACTTTCTCACGGGTCATGTAGTAAAGCCCGAGCACCACGTCCTGGGATGGAACGATGATTGGCTCGCCGCTGGCCGGAGACAAAATGTTGTTGGTCGACATCATCAGCGCCCGGCTCTCAAGCTGAGCTTCGAGGGTCAGTGGCACGTGAACGGCCATCTGGTCGCCGTCGAAGTCCGCGTTATAGGCCGTACATACCAACGGGTGCAACTGAATGGCCTTGCCCTCAATAAGCACAGGTTCGAACGCCTGAATGCCGAGACGATGCAACGTAGGCGCGCGATTCAACAACACCGGATGCTCGCGGATCACCTTAGCAAGAATGTCCCACACCTCGGGTGTCTCGCGTTCCACCATCTTCTTGGCGGCTTTTATTGTCGTCGCAAGACCGCGCGCTTCCAACTTTCCGAAGATGAACGGCTTGAACAGTTCCAGGGCCATCTTCTTTGGCAAGCCGCACTGATGCAGCCGCAACGTTGGTCCCACCACGATCACCGAACGGCCAGAGTAGTCGACCCGCTTGCCGAGCAGGTTTTGACGGAAACGACCTTGTTTCCCTTTGATCATGTCGGCTAAGGATTTCAGCGGACGTTTGTTGGAGCCGGTGATGGCCCGGCCACGGCGGCCATTGTCGAGCAGCGCGTCAACTGATTCCTGCAGCATGCGCTTTTCATTGCGCACGATAATGTCCGGCGCCGACAAGTCGAGCAGGCGCTTCAGGCGGTTGTTGCGGTTGATTACCCGCCGGTAAAGATCATTCAGATCTGAGGTGGCGAAGCGACCCCCATCCAGAGGCACCAGGGGCCGCAAGTCGGGTGGTAACACGGGTAAAACCATCAATATCATCCACTCAGGTTTGTTCCCGGATCTAAGGAATGCCTCCATCAGCTTCAAGCGTTTGGAAAGCTTTTTGATTTTGGTCTCGGAGTTGGTTGCGGGAATCTCTTCGCGCAACCGTGCCGTTTCTTCGTCCAGGTCCAATGCCAGAAGTAGTGAGCGGATCGCTTCGGCACCCATTCGGGCGTCGAACTCATCGCCGAACTCTTCGAGCTTCTGGTAATAATCCTCGTCGGTCAAAAGCTGACCGACCTCGAGGTCTGTCAGACCCGGATCCACGACAACAAACGACTCGAAGTACAGAACGCGCTCAATGTCACGCAGCGTCATGTCAAGCAACAGGCCGATACGAGAGGGCAGCGACTTCAGGAACCAGATGTGTGCCACGGGGCTCGCGAGCTCCACGTGACCCATACGTTCCCGCCGCACTTTTGAGAGCGTTACTTCAACGCCGCATTTCTCGCAGATGACACCGCGATGTTTGAGACGCTTGTACTTGCCACAAAGGCATTCGTAGTCTTTGTTCGGACCAAAAATGCGTGCGCAGAACAAACCGTCGCGTTCTGGTTTAAAGGTGCGGTAATTGATGGTCTCAGGTTTTTTCACCTCGCCAAACGACCAGGAACGGATCATCTCAGGGGACGCGAGTCCAATTCGCAGCGAGTCGAACTCGTCGACGTTTCCCTGAGCCTTAAGTAGGTTGAGTAGGTCTTTCAAGATCTCTCCCCCCGGTCGGATTTAATTAGCAAACGAATAAGGTTGTTGATAACGATCATGCGCTATTCACTCTCCAGCTCGATATCGATGGCAAGAGAGCGGATCTCCTTCACCAGAACGTTAAAGGATTCCGGCATGCCGGGCTCCATGCTGAAATCGTCGTCGACGATGTTCTTGTACATTTTCGTGCGACCACTGACGTCGTCCGACTTGACGGTAAGCATTTCCTGAAGCGTATAGGCAGCGCCATAGGCTTCGAGTGCCCACACTTCCATCTCGCCGAACCGCTGTCCACCAAACTGCGCCTTACCACCCAACGGCTGCTGGGTTACCAGGCTATAGGAACCCGTGGAACGCGCATGCATCTTGTCGTCGACCAAATGGTTGAGCTTCAGCATGTACATGTAACCTATGGTCACCGGCCGATCGAACTTGAGTCCGGTACGGCCATCGTAAAGCGTTGTCTGCCCACCGGTAGGTAAACCCGCGAGCTCGAGCATCTGCTTTATTTCGCTTTCTGCAGCACCGTCGAAGACCGGAGTCGCCATCGGTAGTCCGCCTCGCAGGTTTTCAGCAAGCTCAACAATTTCGCTCTCCTTGAGGGACTTCAACTTTTCCTTGCGCTCACCAACCGTGTTGTAAATTTTGTCGAGGAATTCGCGCAGCTCCGCGGTTTTGGCCTGTGCGTCGATCAACTCACCGATCTTCTCGCCGATGCCTTTGGCCGCCCAGCCTAAATGGGTTTCAAGAATCTGACCGACATTCATGCGTGAAGGCACACCGAGCGGATTGAGCACGATGTCTATCGGATTGCCGTTTTCATCGAACGGCATGTCTTCAACGGGCATGA
>Ga0114947_10000091_pt1 | contig 24145 bp, 21 predicted proteins | sample CR02metaG_FD_99656 | JGI IMG/M metagenome (GOLD analysis project Ga0114947, IMG submission 99656) | Deep subsurface microbial communities from Mariana Trench to uncover new lineages of life (NeLLi) - CR02 metaG | ecosystem: Environmental > Aquatic > Marine > Ocean trench > Sediment ...
GCCGCGAGTGTCCATTTCTGATCGGTTTCAACGGCACCGCTAATGCGATGACGTTCGCAGCGGGCTTCAAATCGTTCGACGTTACCATTGAGGTTGGCAAAAGAGAATGTTCGCCGTATCGGAATATAGTCCCAGAGCGCCACGCCGTCGTCGCAATCGCAGGGATTGGCGACCGTTGCCTGGGCCGCGACAACGTCCTGATTATCGAGGATTTCGTTAATCTCGTCAGCGCGTGCCGAGAGGCGCTCCAAAACCTCGCCGCTGCCGCGAACGTCGCTTAGCGTTTCAAGCGTTACCATCGCGGCGGCGTACAGACCAAGTTTTGACTCAAGCTCGAAAATATCCTCAAGTAAATCGATGCGTGCATTTCTTCGTAATGATCTGGAGTCGCTGACGGCCAGCCCGCGGCGGTACATCTCGAGTTTGCCGGGGTCGTTGCCTTCTGCGCCTTCGATCCGGCCAAGCATCAGCCACAGCATGGTCGATTCATAGAGATTCCAGCCGCCTATCTCAACGGCCTCGTCGGCATGCCGCCGGGCAACTTCGACATTGTTACCGTGTAGATTTTTCATGATGTGTTTGACATAGCGCGCGAACTTTCTCGTTGTGCCCTTGCCCCGACCGCGAATCACGAAGCGCATATTCGCTATGTTGTACGGTAACTCTGCACCCGTGTCGGATGGTTTGAAGCGCCAGCGTTCGGTGACCTTTCGAACTTCGTTTTCGAAATCGATACCGCCGCTTGAGTTTATGACGATCGGATCGACTGCCTGGCCGTCGGGAGTTACAACGTAGCTCAGTCGCACCCAGGCCTCCTGGGTCCAGTGACGTCTTTGGCGAGGAAAGTCCGGAAGGTCTCGATCAATGGCGACGGCGAGTCCTTCGTAATCAGAGTCGGTCGCGTAGTCGTCCCTGGCCGCAACGGCGGGTGCCATAGCCAGGGCCGACAGTGCGATTCCACAAAGGATTTGTCTGAACTGGTTTACCAAAGCCATAGTTACATTTCCTGACGAGCCGTTGGTGAATATTGTCACTCCAAGTCCTTTCGATGCCCACCGGTCGCAAAGAGTTGCATCTGACTGGCGAAGCTTTTGAACTCGAGGGCGTTTCCACTGGGATCGAGAATGAAGAGTATAGCCTGTTCCCCAATTTCACCGATGCAGCGAATTCGAGGAGGAATCAGGAATTCGCATGCGTGTTCCTCAAGCCGGTCGGCAAGAGACTTCCAGTCGGGCAAGTCGAGGATGACGCCGAAGTGCCTGGCACGCACCCCAAAACGCCACAATAGAATGCTTCAGCGTCATCCAGATTTGTGACTGGCAGCGCGAGGTGAAAAGGGGCGCAAAGAGTCCGTCATTTGCCTGTTTCCAACCAATCCTGCGCGTGCAGATAGTCGCGATACAGCTCCTCTTCGGGTGAGCCGGGTTTTGGCTGCCAATCGTACTGCCAGCGCACCCGCGGCGGCAGCGACATCAGGATGGATTCGGTGCGGCCGTCGGACTGCAGTCCGAACAGCGTGCCGCGGTCGTAGAGGAGATTGAATTCCACGTACCGCCCGCGCCGGTAAAGTTGAAACTCTCGTTGCCGGTCACCGTAGGGATGTTTGCGGCGTCGATCAACGATCGGTTTGTAGGCCGATAAAAAGTTGTCACCGACCGACTGCAGAAACGCGAAGCTGTCGTCAAAACCAGCGGCATTGACATCGTCGAAGAACAGGCCGCCGACACCGCGCGTTTCGTCGCGATGTTGGAGATAGAAGTATTCATCACACCAGGCTTTGTAGCGTGAATACAGATCCTCGCCAAAGGGATCGCACGACGCCTTTGCCGTCCTGTGCCAATGCACAACGTCTTCGCGGAACGGATAGCACGGCGTCAGATCGAATCCGCCGCCGAACCACCAAACGTCGCCAGTTTCCCCCGCACTAAAAAAACGGAAATTTGCGTGGGCGGTCGGGACGTAGGGGTTTTCGGGATGCAATACCAGGGATATGCCCACAGCGTGAAACGTCCTGCCAGCGAGCTCCGGTCGATGTTTCGTTGCCGACGCCGGCATCTCGTCGCCAAAAATATGAGAAAAACCAACACCGGCCTGCTCGAACACTTGCCCACCCAGTAACACGCGAGTTTCGCCACCGCCGCCGCCGGGTCGCTCCCAGACATCACGGGCAAAAGTTGCTCCGCCGTCTAGTTGCTCCAGCCCGGCGCAAATGCGGTTCTGCAGCGCCTGCAAATATTCTTTGACCTGATCGAGGTTGCTCAAGCTTTTGTGCCCATACTTATCGGGGCCGCAATACTTTGCCGGTCGCCAGGATTCGGATTTCCGACGGACCCGAAGACGGCCCACAGTCGCCGGGTACGATGTAGTCTACTAGACCTCGGAATTGGCGGTGAAGGTCGAGTTGATCGCGTACGACAAGATGGTCACTCAGGTTGGCGCTCGTCGATACGATGGGAGACTGAACGGCGGTGCAAATTGACTGCGCAACGGGGTTCGTCGTGATTCTGATGGCAATCCCGTCGTTGTCGCCGCGGACAAGCGACGCGACTTTGTTGCCAGCCGGCACAATCCAGGTAACCGGATTTTCAGGGTCCGCGCCAGGCAGCGACTCATCGCCGGAGAGGTCGATCCAGCCATCGAACTGAGCCGCATTGGCGCCGATCAGGATAAGGCCTTTTGTCCGATCGCGCTGTTTGATTCTGAGCAACCGTTCTACCGCGTCGAGTTTATCCGGCAAGCAGCCCAGTCCGAACACACCTTCCGTTGGATATGCGATGATGCCGCCGCCGAGCAAGGTCTCTGCAGCTTTGTCCACACTCATGATCTCTCAGTCCCTAACTTTTCTTCGCGTTTTTTTCTTCGCTGATTTACGCGCGGACGTGGGCTTTTTCTTCGCGGTCTTACGCCCGGATTGGGGCTTCTTCTTACCGCGCCGGCCGCGGATTGGGGCGGCGGCGAGCAATTCGATGCACTCTTCGAGTGTCAACGATCCGGGTTCGCGATCTTTCGGTACACGAGCGTTCTTGGTTTTGTCGGTGATGTAGGGGCCGTAGCGTCCGTTCAGGACCTGAATGCCCTGTTCTTCGAAGTCCTGAATGATGCGATTCGCATCGGCAACTTTCTTTTCGTCGATCAGCTCGAGTGCGCGCGGGAGTTCGACGGTGTAGGGATCGTCTTCCTTCATCGACACGTATTTGTCACCGTAACGAATATACGGGCCAAATCGCCCGATGCTCGCGGATACCGACAGTCCATCTGCCGTTGTGCCGAGTTTGCGTGGCAACTTGAACAGTGCCATCGCCGTGTCGAGATCGATTTCGTTCATTTTCTGGCCAGGACGCAGGCCGGCAAATTTTGGCTTTTCATCGTCGTCTTTAGTACCGATCTGTACGAACGGACCGTAACGACCCATACGCACCGTAACCGGTTTGCCACTCTTCGGGTCAGTGCCGAGCTCCCGGGCCTGTGCGACCTGTTCACGCGTAACCGAGTTTTCCTTGTCTTCGCAGAGCTTGCGGAACGGCTGCCAGAATTCTTCCAGTAATGGAATCCATTCCTTTTCGCCGAGCGACACCAAGTCGAGGTCATCTTCGAGTTTGGCGGTAAAGTCATAGTCGACGTATTGCGTGAAATGCTCGGTCAGGAAGCTGATAACGATACGGCCGATATCTGTCGGAATGAATCGTTTTGCGTCCATCTCGACGTATTCACGGTTCTTCAATGTTGCGATGATGCTCGCGTAAGTCGAGGGTCTGCCAATACCGTACTCTTCAAGCGTCTTAACAAGGCTGGCCTCCGTAAAGCGCGGCGGTGGCTCTGTGAAGTGCTGCTCGGGCCGCAGCTCGTCGAGCTTAATGGTGTCACCCTCTTCGATCTCGGGAAGCAATCGGTCGTTGTCATCGTCCTTGGAGTCATCTTTGCTTTCCTGATACACCGCTATAAAACCGGGCGCAACCAGAACGGAGCCATTGGCGCGCATGCGGTGTCCGGCGTCTTCCGGACCGGCCGCCATCTCGATAGCAACCGTGTCGAACACGGCCGGCACCATCTGACAGGCCATGGTGCGCTTCCAAATCAGGGAATACAGCTTGAACTGGTCCTCGTCGAGCACCGATTTCAGATCGTCCGGTGTTCGTGCCGCCGAGGTAGGGCGCACTGCCTCATGGGCTTCCTGCGCGTTCTTGGCTTTGGTTTTGAATGTGCGCGGTGCGTCAGGCACGTTTTCGGCGCCGTAACGTTCCGCGATCACCTCGCGAATCTCGGTAACTGCAATTGCGGCGAGAGTGACCGAGTCGGTACGCATATAAGTTATTAATCCGACCTGGTCTTCACCCGGCAGGGCGATGCCTTCATACAGTTTCTGTGCAACGCGCATAGTGCGTTGAGTATTAAAGCCGAGTTTTCGCGAAGCTTCCTGTTGCAGTGTCGAGGTTGTAAACGGTGCCGTAGGGTTGCGACGGCGTTGCCGTTTGGTGACGCTTAGTACAGAGAATTCACCGCCAGCAGCGTCGAGTATGGTTTTCTCGACCTCACGCGCGGCGTCCTCGTTCTCGAAACTGAATTGCTCAAGCTTGTTGCCCTGGTAAGCAGTCAGGCGTGCTGCGAACGACTGTTCATTCTTGCTTACGTCTGCCTCGATCGACCAGTATTCACGCGTATTGAAGGCCTCGATTTCCAGTTCGCGTTCGACGATCATGCGCAACGCGGGGCTTTGGACGCGCCCGGCAGAGAGGCCGCGCTGGACCTTTTTCCACAATAACGGTGACAGGTTGAAGCCAACGAGGTAATCGAGAGCCCGGCGCGCCTGTTGCGCGCCGACGAGGTCACCCGAGATGGCGCGAGGATTGGCGACGGCATCCCGGACAGCCTGTTTGGTGATCTCGTGAAAAACGACGCGATGCACAGCCTTATTTTCGAGCGCGTTCCTTTCTTTCAACAGCTCGACCAAGTGCCACGAAATAGCTTCGCCTTCGCGGTCCGGGTCAGTTGCGAGGTACAAGGCGTCGGCATTTTTCAACGCCCGAATTATCGCGTTAACGTGTTTTTCATTGCGCTCGATGATCTGATACTTCATCGCAAACTGGTTGTCGGTATCGACGGCGCCTTCCTTCGGTATCAGATCTCGTACATGGCCATAGGAAGCGAGGACAGCAAAGTCGTCGCCCAGGTACTTGCTGATCGTACTGGCCTTGGCGGGCGATTCGACAATTACGAGATTCTTCGACATTTTCTGATTTGCGATCCTTTTCTCAGATTCATCGGCCCACAAACATGAAACCGCGAACTGTGCCGCGGTTGAATTACAGGCTTGTTAGCGACGTGTCAAGAAAATCGCACAGATGTCAGTGGACGAGGTCGGCGCCTTCCTCGAAAACCAGGTCTTCCATACGAGCATACGCGAGTTCCTGCCCGGGCTGGCTGAACAGTACCATCAGGACCACCCATTTGATCTGCTCTACATCAATATCCTCAGACTCGAGGGCCAAGAGGCGGTCAACCAGGAGCTCGCGCTGCGGCGGCGACAGAATGCCGGTCTGTTCAAGGTAGGTAATGTAACCACGGCAATAGGGGTCAAGCCGCTGGTGCTCGAAGTCGTTATAGATACGAGTGCCGTGCGCAGACAAGTTACTGTAATTGAGGCTGTCCTGATGCTCTGTAAGACCATCCAGCCACACGAGTGCGCGGTCGATTTCGTTATCGCCAAAGCCTGCCCACGACAACTCCATGCGCAGTTCATTCTGGTCGGGTTCGGGGTCTTCTTCTGTGTCGACGTAGGAGTCAAACAGGTACATCAGTACGTCGAGAACGTTTTCTTTCATGCCTGGAGCTGCTCCTTATCTTCAAGCAATTAATGCGTAGCGTCCGCCGGACAGTGATTCAACTTCACCATGAAGCTCCAGGATCAGAAGCATGGAGGAAAGCTGGTCAATCGTCAATCCGGATTGACTCTCGAGGTCATCGATGGTCGTCGGGTCGTAACTCAGGACTTTACGCAGCTCGCAGTAGTCAATGTCGTTCTCGGGCAGCGGCGTCTTGTTCTGCGTTGATTCCATTACACTTTGTTGCAAATGACCGGTCAGCGGAGCGAGTTCGACGACAATATCGTGTGCGGTTTCAACAAGTTTTGCGCCCTGTCGAATAAGTTCGTGGCAACCCCGTGCCAGTGGATTATGGATAGAACCAGGCAGGGCAAACACCTCTCGTCCCTGTTCAGCGGCGAGGCGCGCCGTTATCAACGAGCCACTGCGGCGGGCTGCCTCGATGACCAGTGTACCGAGGCAGAGTGCACTGATGAGTCGATTGCGTTCGGGAAAATGCCGGCGATCGGGGGGTGCGCCGAGCGGGTATTCAGTGACCAGCGCACCGCTGGCTGCAATCTGATGGGCAAGATCGTGATTTTGTGCCGGGTACACACGATCAATACCGTGACCGAGGAGCGCAATGGTTTTGGCACCGGCGTCCAGGGCGCCACGATGTGCGGCGGTGTCGATTCCCTGCGCGAGGCCACTGACGATTGCGTAGCCGCTTTTGGCCAGATGCCGGGAGAACTCCACGGCGTTCTGTGTTCCGCCCCGAGTCGGGTTACGGCTGCCTATGATGGCGAGCGCCGGCAGATGCAGCACTTCGATGTCACCATTGACGTACAACAACAGGGGCGGGCCGCTGCACTGCGTCAGCATTTCCGGATAGTCGTCGTGTCCGTAAACGACGATCGAGTGGGCGTCGGCCTCGAGCCAGTGTTGCGCTGACTTGATTGCATTCTGATCTGGCGAGGCTATGGCGCACGCTTTCTTTTCGGGCAATCCCGCATCGCGGAGGCGACCCTCGCCCTGCCGAACGATTGCGTCGATGTCGCCAAAGCGCTGTTTCAGTCTGAGTAACTCGGCGACTCCCACATAGGCGTGCGCCAGAATCAGCCAGTCACGGTTAATCATGAAGTGGCCCAGTGAGTCTTACCATACTAATGATAACGCCGGGCGCGATGCAGCGAGCATTCATTTCTTCTGCAATTGGCAAAAAAAGCGGCACCGACAGGTACCGCTTGATACTGACTTTGCAAGAAGTTTCAGATCGGATTACGAATCGCGTCGTGAATATGAATGGCAGCCGTTGCCTCCATGATCAGACCGTAGCTAATTCGATCATAGGTCTTGAATACCATTACTGTCCCTGCTTCTTCGTCCGGAAGTTTGACTCTGCCGCCGCCGAATCGATCGGCAACGACTTTACCCGACTGAAATACAGTCAAGACATCACCAACCGACAGACCATCCCGGGAACCGCGGTTCATGACGACGACATGGTACTGGCCAATTTGCGACACGCCGCCAACGACCGAGATAATTCGACCGTCGATGTTGTTGCTCGGCGCTCGCGGGAAGAAATTCAATGGAACATCGACAGATGCCGGCAGCAGACGGTCGCCCGATACGGCTTCCCGGGACGTGCTGGTCAGTGCAACGGTCGCCGGATCACCGGCCCGTCGCAGGCGACCCTCGCCAAACAGGATGCCGTGATAACCGATCAGTTGATTGTCGTCCGGATCGACCAAGGGGTCGCCTACATGAACCAGGTTGTAGCGCGAGCCGGGCAAATCGCCGGTGATGCCGCGTACGTAAACCTCGTTACCTGCCGAGGCAATCAGATGATCACCTCGCGTCGCGAGTAAGTACGGCAAGTTCTTGGCTTGCGACTTTTCGAGTACCACACCTGAACTCAGGAATGCAGCAACATTTTCGTAAGGAATACTGGTTACGGCCTGCGACAGGGGCGTTATGCGTGCCTGTGGCGACATCCGGTACGTTGAGGCGCGTATGTTGGTGATGCGGGTCTGTCCATCTATGTAAACGAGGCCCAGAACATCGCCCGGATATATAAGGTGTGGATTAACTATGTCCGGGTTGACATACCAGATTTCGGGCCAATACCAAGGGTCCTTGAGGAACTCCGCGGCGAGGTCCCACAGCGTATCTCCGACTTGTACGACATACTCGTCCGGGTGACCTTCGGCCAGAGGTACGGGTTCGTTGATGCGCTCGAGAACCGGTTCGTACTGGGCGGCAGTTGTGCTCGTCGACGCTGTGCCGCTTTGCGACTGAGTCGTCGAGGCAGTGGATACGGAGCTTTGCGGCTCGTAGCTGCCTCCGGACGGATTTGAAGAACATCCGGCCATCGCGGCAGCCAGCGTGACCGTGGCCAGCCAGAGGCTAATGTTCAGGCAATTTTTGCTAAGAGACATAATTTGCGATTGCTCCATACAATGTTGAGTTTGGGCCCGTCGTTATAAGGCGTTGCTATACTATGGTCGTTCCGGTACTGCCGAGGCTGCTAATTACGTCACATTTCCGGCCCCAGATAGCATCCGGAAGGGCCTATTTCAGGCGGCATTGTCTGACATCTTATTCAATAAAGTCAAACATTTAGGTCACTTTTTGGGTAATTCAGGCGAAATATTGCCTGATTTATTATGTTTTAAAGGATTGATTTTGACCCAAAACAGAGTCGTTTGGCTTATGTTCAAATTATGGCGAAACTAAAGATTCTCGAGTTCCCTGACCCCCGTCTCAGGACCAAAGCGACCCCAGTGGATGTCGTTGACGACAAATTGCGCGCCTTAATCGACGATATGTTTGAAACCATGTACGCGGCATCGGGCATCGGGCTTGCCGCTACGCAAGTCGATGTTCACAAGCGCCTGTTGGTGGCAGACGTCTCCGCCGACAACGACGATCCCTATGTGCTGATCAATCCGGAGATTCTCGAGAAAGACGGCACTATTGTGACCGATGAGGGCTGTCTGTCCGTGCCGGGCTTCTACGAAGAGGTCGAGAGAGCCGAACACATAAAAGTGCGCTTTCTTGAACGCGATGGGACGGAGGTTAAGTTGGAGGCGACGGGTTTGCTTGCGGTTTGCATCCAGCATGAGGTCGACCACCTCGATGGCAAACTGTTCGTCGACTACCTGTCCGAAGCGAAGCGGCAACGCATTCGCAAAAAGCTGTTGAAGGAGCGACGTCAGCAGGCCGCAGTCATCGCCTAGGTTGTTAGCATTGAGCATCCCCCGCATAGTATTTGCCGGTACGCCGGAGTTCGCGCTTGCTTCGTTGACCGCGTTGGTTGCATCAGGATCGTTGCCTGTTGCCGTCTATACTCAGCCCGATCGGCCCGCGGGTCGCGGCAGGCGAACAACTGCCAGTTCGGTGAAACGCTATGCCAAGGCCAACGGCATTGCGGTGTTGCAGCCAGAGACTTTGCGCGACGAGTCCGCTGCTGCTGAACTGAAAGCACTGCAGCCCGATGTCCTGATCGTAGCGGCGTACGGCTTGATTCTGCCGCAAAATGTTCTTGATATTCCGGCGCACGGATGCCTGAATGTGCACGCGTCGGTGTTGCCGCGCTGGCGAGGCGCGGCACCGATACAGGCAGCGATCCTTGCCAACGACCCGACGGCCGGTGTCAGTCTCATGCGCATGACCGCGGGCCTGGATTGTGGTCCGGTATATTCCGCACGTACCGTCACAATTGGGAGTGACGAAAATGCGGGCGAATTGCACGATCGCCTTGCCGATCTGGGAGGCGAGCTGCTCGTTGCTGATCTTGAAAAAATTCTCGATTCAGAAATCGCGCCGATGGAGCAGGATGAAGCATTGGCGACCTATGCGGCCAAGATACAAAAACAGGACGCCGAGCTTGACTGGACGCTGCCGGCCGACGAGTTGCGGCGCCACATCCGGGCTTATAATCCGGAACCCGGCGCATTCTTCTTTGCCGGCGATCCGGTACGGGTCAAAGTCTGGCAAGCACAGGTCGTTCGCGACGTCGACGCCAGGCCAGGTACGTTCGTGCAATACGACAGTGACAGTATCGTCGTTGCCTGTGGCCGCGATGGGCTACGGCTACAGTCGCTGCAGCTGCCTGGTAAGCGTCGTGCACCTTCGCATGAGTTCGTAACTCAGATCGATCTGCGTGGATGAAAACCACTGGTGCCATAGTCAGGGCAGTTGCTGCCGAGGTAGTCGACGGCGTCGTTAACGATGGCCGATCGCTGGACGTCGCTATCACGGAGAACGAAGTGCGCGTTTCGCCTGACAATCGTTCGTTGTTGCGCATGCTGTGCTATGGAACTCTGCGGCAACACTGGCGACTGCAAAGTTGGATAGATCAACTGATCAGTAAGCCGCTTCGGAAGCGAGATCGCGTCGTTAATTCACTGCTTGCTATTGGCCTGTATCAGATCGTCGAGATGCGTATTCCCGATCACGCAGTAGTGTCCGAAACGGTTGCAGCGACCAGGGTATTACGACGGCCGAAGCTCTCGGGACTGGTCAACGCGTGCTTGAGACGATTCAATCGCGAGGATCTTGTATCAGGCGATCCGGCCGACGAACAGGCTGAGTGGAATCACCCGACATGGCTGATTGAAAGGATAAAGAAAGACTGGCCCGGTGACTGGCAAGCGATATTGGCAGCGAATGACGAGCGCGCCCCCATGTGGCTGCGGGTAAACGCAGCAAAAGTTTCCGCGAACCAGTATCTGGATCGTCTTCGCGATGTCGGCATGGATGCCGAAACAATTGACGGTATTCCGGACGCCGTGCGTCTGGCAGAACCGCAGATGGTCGAAAATCTTCCCGGTTTTGCTGACGGCGAGACATCAGTGCAGGATGCGGCGGCGCAAATCGCGGCGCGCTGGCTGCTCAAAGACAGGTTATCGCACAGCGTCACGTGTCGCGTGCTGGATGCCTGCGCAGCGCCCGGCGGCAAAAGCGGTCACCTGCTGGAAGTGGGTGGCGATGACATAGTGCTGGTTGCCGTCGACAGCGATCCGACACGTATCGCGAGACTCGCGGAAAACCTGGCCCGCATTGGTCGCAATGCAACCATAATCGCTGCCGATGCATCGAAACCAGAGGGATGGTGGGACGGAATGCCGTTCGACGGCATCTTGCTGGACGCGCCGTGCTCGGCGTCGGGCGTAATTCGGCGCCATCCGGACATTAAATTGCTGCGACGAGAGAGCGACCTTGGTCATCTGACGACCCTCCAACTGGGCGTTCTGGGGGCGCTTTGGCCGTTACTCGCTCCAGGGGGGCTGCTGTTGTACGCCACCTGCTCGGTCATTGCGGCGGAGAATGACGAGGTGGTGGGACAATTCTTGAAGGACCATGACGACGCTGTCGAAAACGATGTGTTGCCAAATAACAACATCCGCGATCTAATGCGGAGGAAGGCGTGTGGTTACCAGATTTTGCCGGGTACGGCAGGACTGGATGGTTTTTACTATGCCGCCTTACAAAAAAAGAAGGTTTCCTGAAGATACCGATGTCCTGGCCTACCATTATCGATCGCTTCAAGTTGTTGCGCCGCTCTGCGTTGGCGTTTCTGGTTGTGCTCGTATTGGGTACCGGCCTCGCACAGGAAAACATCGAACGTGAGGGCTATTTTGAGGTCAGGTCCGCATCGACGCAGGCGATAGGCGGTGTCCATAGGCTGGACGCTCGGCTGCAGCTCATATTGAGCAGTGAGGCGTTAGCGGCGCTGGAAAACGGCGTCACGCTGACCATTGAAATGCAAATACAAGTCATTCGCGTAAGACGTTTCTTGATCGATAGTGTTGATGCTGAGCTCGCTGTCCGGCACGAGCTTGAATTCCGCCCTTTAAGTCAACGCTACATCGTCAAGAATCTGAACAGTGGAGATCAGGACTCCTTCGCAACGCTCTACTCTGCGCTGAACAGCCTGGGTCGCGTCCAGGGATTGCCCGTGATTGACGATGCATTGCTCCTTCCAGACCGGTCCTATCGAGTGCGCCTGCGGGCGATGCTCAACACACAGCAATACCCTGCGCCGTTGCGACTCCTGTTTTTCTGGCGAGGTCGGTGGCAGTTACAAAGCGAATGGTTCGAATGGTTGTTAGAACGCTAAAGCGCATATTTTTCACGATAATGGGTGTGGCCGGTGTCACGCTGGTTTTCGTCGCTCTGTACCTGCTTACGCAAACCGTTCAAAAATCAGACGATTTTGATCGCCTGCAAGACATCATCCTGGTAATCAATATTGCCGGCGGCATCATCCTTGTTTTGATATTGATCGCCAATCTGTGGCGACTGTTGCGGGATTACCGTGAAAACGTTCCTGGCGCAAAGCTCAAAGCACGCATGGTTGGCATGTTTGTTGGCCTTGCGGTGCTGCCACTGATCGTCGTTTTCTATTTTTCAATTCAATTCATTAATCGCGGTATCGACAGCTGGTTCAACGTACAGGTTGAAGAAGGACTCGAAAATGCGTTGGCTTTGAGTCGTGCCGCGATAGAGTTTCGAAAGCGGCAAAATCTCTATGCTACGAAGCAAGTTGCGCAGCAGCTTGCCGTAGTACCCGATCGCCAGCTGATCTTCGAACTCAGCGTGTTGCGTCGCGAAAGTGGTGCGACTGAGATGACGTTGTACGGTGACAGCAACAGAATTCTCGCGAGCAGCACGGACAGCGGTATTGCTGCATTTCCCAAGCCGCTGACCGAGGAAGTGGCGTTACAGATGCGGCAGGACAGGCCGTTCGTGAGTCTTGAGCCGCTAAGCACTGGAAATGTGGAAATTCGTACGGCCGTGTCGTTTACGTATCGCGGTAATCGCCTGCGTCAGTCACGCACTCTTCAAGCGTATTTCCCGGTCGAAGAAAGGCTCGGAAAAATGATCAACAGCGTCGAGAATTCGTATTCAGAATATCAGCAACTGACGTTTTTCCGTGAAGACCTGAAGGACTTGTTAACCCTGACGCTAGCCTTCGTTCTGCTGCTCAGTTTGCTCGCGGCGATCTACGGTGCGTTCGTACTGTCACGGCGGTTGGTCGCACCTATTCAGGACCTTGTGGCGGGCACACGTGCTGTCGCCATGGGCGACTTCGACACCCGCCTGCCGACACCAACAAAGGATGAGATTGGTTTCCTGATTAGCTCATTCAATGATATGACACAACGACTTGCGACGGCGCGGCGCGAAGCGACGCTCAGTCAGGCGCTGGTTGAGGCTGAGCGTACCAACCTCGAGGTGATTCTTGCCCGCCTTTCAACGGGCGTCCTGGCCCTGGATTCTGACCTGAAAATCCGTACAGCAAATCAGGCGGCGGGCTCAATTCTCGGCGTGACTCTTGAGAACAGAACAGGTGAGGCGATCCGCGACGTTGCGAAGGGGATGCCGCTGCTGGAGCAGTTCGTGGACGTTGCATGTGTGCATCTCGATGCCGGTGAGACGGAGTGGCGCGAACAGATTGTATTGCGCGGCGACGTCGGTCGACGTGTTCTAACATGCGCATGTACGACTCTGCCGGGAGACGAAGACAATGCGGCCGGATACGTCATCGTTTTCGATGATATTACGGCATTGTTGCAGGCACAGCGGGATGCTGCCTGGGGCGAGGTTGCACGCCGGCTCGCGCATGAAATCAAGAATCCGTTGACGCCGATTCAATTGTCGGCTGAGCGTATGCGCCGCAAATACCTGAAGACGATGGACGAGGACGAAGCGAAGATTCTCGATCGAGCGACACACACGATCGTGCAGCAGGTTGAGGCAATGAAGGAGATGGTCAACGCCTTCAGCGACTACGCGCGGGCGCCGGACATGGATTTCAGCAGCTTTGATCTCGACAAGCTCGCGCACGAAATTGTTGATCTGTACCGGGCTCAGGAAAGCGACGTCGAAATCGTACTGACGTCCGATCCGGCAATGCCGCTGGTCGATGGGGATATGGGCCGTGTACGGCAAATGCTTCACAACCTCATTCGTAACGCGGTCGAAGCGCTTGAAGGGACCGTCGATGGTCGCATCGATGTGCAGATCGGTACCGGGGAATTCGATGAAGTCGAGGTCGTGCAGATTCGAGTTGAGGATAACGGCCCTGGATTCCAGGCCGGGACGATGAGCCAGGTGTTCGATCCCTATGTGACGACCAAGCCGAAGGGCACGGGCCTGGGCCTGGCAATCGTTAAGAAACTCGTGGAGGAGCACATCGGCACTATTCGCGCGAGGAACCGGAGTGATGGGGGAGCAGTGATCAGCATCCGCTTGCCGCTGAATGAGGCGGCCAGGGAAATGATGATTGCCAAGGCGCCAGGACGGGCGGACATAAGGAGGGAACAGGCATGAGCAATCCTCATGTATTGGTCGTTGATGACGAAGAAGATATTCGTGCGTTGATTCAGGACATCCTGTCGGATGAAGGCTATGGAGTTACCGTTGCCGCGAACGCCGCGGAAGCACGAGCAGCGCGAGCGACACGCAAGTTCGACCTTATCTTGCTGGACATCTGGATGCCGGATACGGATGGCATTACCTTGTTGCGCGAGTGGTCTGATGGCGGCGATCTGAGTTGCCCTGTTGTCATCATGTCCGGTCACGGCACGGTTGATACCGCGGTTGAGGCGACCAGGCTGGGAGCGTTTGACTTCGTCGAGAAGCCACTGTCGCTGGCTAAACTCCTGCGAACAGTGGAAGCGGCACTGGAATCGGCAGGCAGGCAGTCCCGTGTTGCGCGCCGCTTGTTGCCATCGTTGTTCGCGCCGGTCGGCCGCAGTGAAATTATGAAGGCCTTGCGCGAACGAGTGCAGCAATATGCACGTCATGACAGTTTTGTGTTGTTGAGCGGCGAGGCCGGTACCGGTCGCGGCGCCTTCGCTAGATATATGCATGCGCTGAGCCGACGAGCGGACGAGTCGTTGACAAGCCTTACGGCTGCATCGGTAACGGAAAGTCGTGCAGAGGAACAATTACTGGGCCGCGAAGACGGGGGCGAAGTAACGGCCGGTGCGTTCGAGCGAGCGTCGGATGGCACGCTGGTTATCGATGAGCTTTCGGATCTCAACAGTGCTGCGCAGAAAATACTTCTAGGTGTCGTCGAAGACGGCCAGTTCACACGGATCGGCGGGTCTGCACCTGTAAAGGTGAAGGCTAGAATCGTTGCGACGGTCCGCGCAGATTACGAGGCCCTTATTGAGTCAGGCCAGCTGCGCCGCGATCTTGTCGCACAGTTAGGTGTCCTGCGCTTGAGAATCCCGCCATTGCGTGATTACTCTGAGGATGTGCCGGAGTTGCTGACATACTACGTTGACAAACTGGTCGACGCCGAGGGCCTGACGTTCAGGCGCTTCAGCGTCGCCGCGCAAAATCGGCTGCGTAATTATCCGTGGCCGGACAATGTCCGCGAACTGAAGCAACTTGTCAGGCGCCTGCTCTTGTCGGGCAGCAGCGAGGATATTGGGCTCGGCGAAGTTGAAGCTGAGATAACCGCGGTCACGCCGGTAAACGAACCGTTGGTAAAACAGGACTTGCTGGCGTTACCGTTACGCGAGGCGCGCGAACACTTCGAACGTTCTTATTTGCAACAACAACTTGTGCTTTGTGATGGCAAGGTAGGGCAACTGGCGAAGCGAGTGGGAATGGAGCGGACTCACTTGTACCGGAAACTTCGATCACTGGGTGTCAACTTCAGGTCTGTTGGGAGCGACGACTAGCTGGTGTGGCTCGACCGGGCCTCGATCGATTGGCAGCAGCTTTCCATCCGGCAGAAATTGGATCCCCGGATCACCAAAGTCCTCAATACTCAGGCCGCGGATCAAATTCAGTGCGCGCTGTTTTTGGTCAATGCTGGGACCCGCCGGTCGTCGCTGGACTGTTGATGTAATTTCGCCCGCTATAAATACGCCGTCGCCATCGAGTGTCACCGTGAGAATCGGTGCGATTCCCTTTGTTCCCGCCACGCTGATGCCGTAGTACGTAGCGAAGTTGCCCAGGCTATAAGCAATCAGCCGGTCGTTGTAACGCTCCATACCGCGTACGACATGCGGTCCGTGCCCGATGACCAGGTCGGCGCCGGCATCGATGACACCCCGCGCGAACCAGACCACGTCGCCGCGAGGCTCGCCGTAATACTCTTCTTCTGCAAAGGGAACGTGCAATGCATCGGCGCCTTCGGCACCGCCGTGAAACGAAACGACGACGATGTCGTGCGCTGCCGCGATCGTTGCGACCGTCGCGAACGCCAGCTCGTAGTCGAGCATCAAGTTGGAGTTCCTGGTAACAGCGTAGGCGAGGAACGCGATCCTGAGTCCATGCGCTTCAAAACTCGCAATGTCTCCCTCTCGCCCCGAGTGGTACATGCCGCGTGCCGCGATCGCTTCCATGCTGCTGGTCCGGCCCTCCTCGTCGAAGTCGCGCGCGTGATTATTGGCGAGACTGAGCACGTCGAACCCGGCACCCTTGAAGTGGTCGGCGTAACGAGTGGGTGAGCGAAACAGATAGCAAGCTCTCGGGTTGTTGCATTTCTTTGCTGGCAGGCCACCATCGATGAGCACGCCCTCGAGATTGCCGAACGCGATATCAGCCGCAGAAATCACCTTCCTTACGTCCGCCAAAAAAGTGACGCCGTCATCGTCCGGCAAGTGATTCTCGGGGTAGTCCGTCCCAAGCATCATGTCACCGACAGATGCGATACTAATGCGCAAGGTCGATTTGTCCGGCGCGGGAGGGGATGGCGGCGCAGTCGGCCGGGGTGCTGCATCAGGCACCGGTGCAGAAACCGGTGCCGGTGGCACGCTCGCGCACGCCGCGAGCTGCAACAAGGCGAAGCAGAAGAATAGTCGCGCTGATCTAGTCACCGAGTCGAATACGCATGACGTCAATCTTGGCCGCGCGCAGCCTGCTGCGCGTCATATTCAGTTCATCAAGGTCGTCTATCGGTCCAACATAGACACGGTAATAATTGCGATTATTGACCTTCGCACGCTGGACGCGCGATTCGATGCCGTGCAATGCGAGTTCGGCCCGTCGTCTGTCAGCGTCGATATGGGTCGAAAATGAGCCGGCCTGCAACAAATACAATCCGGGCTCCTCGATGGCCTGCGGTTCGACATCTTCGTCGACGGCGGGCTCCTCGTCGGCTACAATTATTTCAAATGCAGGTAACAATTCGTAGAATTCGAAGCGCTTCCTCGCCGGCACCTCAGTAACCGGCTTGATGGCTGGCGTTTCGCCATTGTTATCGAGGGCGCTTTCCGCCCTGGCGGGTTGCGACTCTGCTGCGGCAATTGCGACCACGGGTTCGCGGTCCTTAACGTAAATGGCGAACGCGACGGACAGGCCGATCGCAAGACCGAATATCATCCACACCCAGCCCGGGTATTCGTTCCGCTTATTACGGCGACTGGAACGCTTTTTGCTGCGCTTTGCCATTACATCTCTTCTGGCGCGGAGACGCCGAGAATCGCAAGGCCATTCGCGACAACGATCCTTACGGCGGCATACAGTGCAAGCCGGGCGTCGCGCAGATTGGCGTCATCGCCCAATACCTTGTGGGCGTTGTAGCTGGAATGAAAGTCGCTGACCAGGTCCCGAAGGTAATGCACCAACGTTTGCGGCGCGCGGTTCTTTGCAGCGAGTTCTACCATCTCAGGGTAACGGCTCATCGCTGACAGCAGCGCTTTTTCCTGCGGCGCAACTAGTTTGTCGAGATTAGTGCGGCCATTGTCCTGATCCCAGTACAGGTCCAGTTCGTCCGCTTTGCGAAATACGCTTGCGATGCGCGCGTGTGCGTACTGAATATAGAACACGGGATTGTCATTTGACTGCGATGTTGCGATGTCGAGGTCAAATTCGAGGTGTTGGTCGTTTGAACGCATTACGTAGTAGAAACGGGCCGCGTCATTGCCGACTTCGGCGCGCAGCTTGCGCAAGGTGTCGAATTGTCCAGAGCGTGTGGACATTGCTACCTTTTTGCCGCCGCGATACAAAGATACGAACTGCACCAACTCCACTTCAAGGTCGTCACCCGGATAACCCATCGCCTCAAGTCCCGCACGTACTCTGGCAACATACCCGTGGTGGTCCGCGCCGAGGATGTCGATCAGATAATCGAAGCCGCGTTCGCGCTTGTCAAAGTGATACGCAATATCGGATGCGAAGTAGGTCTTGGCGCCATTCGCGCGAATAACCACCCGATCTTTTTCATCGCCGAAGTCTGTCGCCGGAAACCAGGTTGCACCGTCTTTCTTGTACAGCAAGCCACGTTCTTCGAGCACAGTGAGTGCGTCGTCGATACGGCCTGACTTCGCCAAGCTTTGTTCCGAGTACCATTGGTCGAACGTGACGCCGAAATCGGCAAGATCATCCTCAATTTCGGCGCGAATTGACTCGAGCGACTGCTGCCGGATCTGATCGAAACCGTCCTCGCCGTGCAGGTCTGATGCCTTCGCAATCAGTGCATCAACGTAGGCATCCCAGTCGTCCTCCGATTCCTGGTCGGGGAGCCCTTGCAGAACGTCGTCTGCATTGGGTAGGACAAGTCCACCCGTATCAATTTCTCCGGCAATGTCTCTGATGTACTCACCGCGATAACCGGCTTTCGGAAACGGGACGCTAATGCCGTTCGCCTCAAGCCACCTTAGCCAGACACTGGCGCCGAGAATATCCATTTGGCGGCCAGCGTCATTGACGTAGTACTCACGGTGCACCTGGTATCCGGTCGCTTCGAGGAGATTACCGACCGCCGCGCCGAAAGCGGCGAGGCGGCCATGGCCTACATGCAGTGGACCGGTCGGATTTGCTGAAATGAATTCGAGCAAAATCTTCGGGCTTTCTTTTTTCGCCTGCCGCCCATAGGCATTACCCGCGTCCAAAATTGAACCTAGCTCAGCGTGAAATGCTGCTGCGCTCATGTGGAAATTAATAAATCCCGGGCCGGCAATTTCGATCTTGGTAATCTGCTCGTCGGTACCGAGAGCGTCAACAATGCGGGTTGCTATATCACGCGGGTTCTTGCGTGTCGGTTTGGCCAGTTGCAGGGCGACATTGCTGGCAAAGTCGCCATGCCGGGCGTCGCGCGTGCGCTCGACAGTGGTTTCGACAGCAAGGTCGGCTGCGGCCTCTGCCAGTTCTGGAAGCCCGGCAAGCGCATCGTTAACCAGTTTTGCAACTATGTGTTTCATTGGGTGTTCTGGTGTGGTCTGGCGAGGCGGCAATTCTACCGGGTTATTAGTATCTGTATAGACCCCGCTAAAAAAGTTCGCCCGGATCGACGTCAATGGACCAGCGAACCTTTCGAGCCGATGCGTCGGCCTCCAGCATCGGGCGAAGGATTCGTAGTGCCCGGTGCAATGTTGATCGATCGCTGCTTTGCAACAACAGCTGTGCCCGATAACGGCCGGCCTTGCGCGCCATCGGAGCATCGACCGGGCCGAGTATTCGTAACGCCTCGTTCGCCTCGGCGGCGAGATGACGTCGTGCTACATCCAAAAATCGGTGGGCATCGGCTTTTTGATGCGCCGCGGAGCGCAGCAATGCGAGACGAGTGAACGGCGGCCAGCGAGTGATTTCCCTTTCTGCCAGAGCGTCATCGGCGATCTGGCTATACCCGCCTTCGATCAACGTGCTCCAGAACTCGTTTTCCGGAAACGCGGTCTGAATCAGCACTTCACCTGGCCGGCTCTCGCGTCCTGCTCGACCTGCGACCTGAATGATGGATTGCGCCATGCGCTCGGCACTGCGAAAATCTGTGCCGAACAACCCCTGGTCCGCGTTGACGATGCCGACCAGACTCAGATTCGGGAAATGGTGTCCTTTGGACAGCATCTGAGTGCCGACGAGAATGTTCGCGTGACCGAGCGTGGCACTTTCCAGCGCTTCGTGCATCGCGCCCTTCTGTTGCGTGCTGTCGCTGTCGATGCGGCTTATGGCAACGTCCGGAAACCTGGTGCGCAACGACTCTTCCAGGCGCTCGGTGCCTTCGCCCAGCGGTTTGACCGTCTCTCCGCATTCATCGCATTGTTCCCTGAGCGGGCGGCAAGCACCACAGTGATGGCATTGCAGTTGCCGACTCCGGGCATGAACGGTCAACCGCGAGTCGCAACGATCGCAGCCGGCGATGTGTCCGCAATTGCTACAAATCAACGTCGGCGCGAAGCCACGGCGATTAAGGAACAGCAAGATCTGGCCGCCGTCGTGCAAGTGTTTTTGTATCGCCTCTGCCAGCGGTTCGCTAATGCCGTCAGTTGCCGGTGAGCGCACCGTATCGATCAAGCGCATTACCGGCGGTTTGGCCTCGCCGGCGCGCGCCGGCAGGATAATGTGCTCATACGTGCCATTGCGGCAGTGCTGTAGCATTTCGAGCGTTGGCGTTGCGCTACCGAGAATAACGGGTATATCCAGACGTTTTGCTCTGGCGATGGCCAGGTCGCGGGCGGAGTAGCGCAAACCTTCCTGCTGTTTGAAAGAGTGATCATGTTCTTCGTCGACGATGATCAGTCCTGGCTTATTGAGTGGAGTGAAAATCGCCGAGCGCGTTCCGACGACAAGTCGCGCGGCACCCGATCGTGCTGCGCGCCACGCCGCCAGACGTGCATTATTGGAAAGCCCTGAGTGCAGCAAGGCCGGTTCGATTCCCAGCCGGTCTGTGAGGCGAGCAACGAGTTGCGGCGTCAAGCCAATTTCAGGGACAAGAATAAGGACCTGCCTACCCTGTTCCAGAATGTTGCGGACGCGTTGCAGATAGACCTCGGTTTTGCCGCTGCCGGTCACACCGTCCAGTAAGAAAACGCCGAACTGATCGCTGGCGCGTAATATTTCCAGGGCCCGCTCCTGATCCGCATTGAGGGTCAGGTCCGGGCTTTGCTCACTGACCAGCCGCTCGTCGAAGTCTTCGGCGCGTACTTCAAAAATTGATAGCAGCCCTTTCTCCCCCAAGCGCTTCGCCGCTCTGCGCCACGTTGGCAGCGTGTCGGTCAGCAGGTCCGCATCCAGGCCATCTCCACCCGCGTCGATCAGTGCCTCGAGCAATTCGGCTTGTCTGGGCGCACGCTGCGCCAGCATATCAATGTTCTCTTGTGCGCCAGAATCTGTGATCGCTACTCGCTCAACCGTTGGATGCAACGGTTTTCCTTGCCGCAGCAGTGCGGGCAGAGCGGCAGAGACGACCTCTCCGATAGGGTGGTGGTAATAGTCGCTCGCGAACCGGATCAGCCAGAGGTCCGGGTCCGACAGTATGGCGTTTTCGTCCAGAACCCTGCTGCAGCGCCGGATCCTGGCAGCAGAGATAACGGATTCGTTTGCATGTGCTGTAACCATCCCGATCTGCTGGCGTCGTCCGAACGGAACCAGCACCCGGCAGCCGACGGCGGGTACCGGGCCGGAAGCCGGTGGCAGGTAGTCGAAGTCCCGCGACAACGGGACGTTGACGGCAACTTTGAGTATGGTGCTATCGCTCACTTTATTTTACATAATCCTCAGGTTCCAGGTCTCAATCCTGTCAACTGTGGCGCTGCTCGGACGTTAAACAGGAGAGACAACTTAGATCAACACGTGGTGGAGTCAAGGGATATGACCGCAGACCTGGCAGTTTTTACGGTATCGTGCAGCCGTAAGTCGACAGGAGCACGGACACTGCATAAGGAACGGCAACTTGACCAGTTTCTGGCTGAGGTGGAGCGGCGGGCTTTGCGTATCGCTGAAATGGGTGTGCGCGACCGGGACGAAGCGCTGGACCTCGTGCAGGATGCGATGATCAAACTCGTGCGCAACTACAGTCGCCGTGGCAGTAATGAATGGTCGCCGCTGTTTTATCGAATATTGCAGAACGGGGTACGCGACTGGCACCGGCGGCAGGCCGTTCGCAACCGGGTTATGGTGTGGTTTCAAAAGGCGAATACCGAAGATCACGACTATGATGTCATCGCGGCGGCACCGGATTCCGCCGGCCGCTCGCCCGAAGAGGAATTACAGAATTCCCAGGCGATGCAGGATTTGGAGTCCGCAGTGCATGCATTACCGACACGGCAACGTGAGGCGTTCATGCTGAGAACATTTGAAGGTCTCGACGTTGCGGGGACCGCCGTAGCGATGAGCTGTAGCGAAGGAAGCGTCAAGACACACTATTTCCGGGCAGTACATACGCTCCGCGACAGGCTGGGAGAACACTGGCAATGAACAATACTGACGAACGAATTGATCAGCAAATGGTGCAACAGGCGAAAGACGTATTTGACGAGTCAGTCGACAGCCTCGACGCTGCGACATTGTCGAGGCTGAACCGCGGCCGTCAGGCGGCGCTTGCCCAGGTTGCCCGACCGGGCCAGGAATGGCGTCGCTGGATGCCGGTGACCGGTGTTGCGGCTGCCGTTTTGCTGGCCGTGATCACGCTACGCGGGCCCGGCGATATGGAATTCACTGTGGCACCGGCGTCAGATCTGGATATCTTGCTGAGCGAGGAAAGCATAGAAATGTTTGAGGAGCTTGAGTTTTACAGTTGGCTTGATATGCAGGATCTGGAAGGCGACGGTAATTTTGGCTAGCGGCGGACTTCAGACGCTACTGTGCGCCATTGCTTTGTGCTCTTCGGCAGCTGCAGTCGCTACCGGGGAAGAGATACCGGAAATGGATTTTCTGGAGTACCTGGGACTTTGGGAAGAATCGGATGAAGAGTGGTTACTGCTTGAGGATGATGTAGTAGCCGACAATGAGGAACGGAGCGGTCCCGTACCGGAAGGTGAAGAATCGATGGAGACAGAAGATGAAAGCTAAACACATCATCGGAATCGCCTGGCTACTGTTGCTTGGTTCGGTCGCGATTGCTGACGACGAAACAAGCTGGGACAGCCTGGACAAGTCGCAGCAGGAGGTTTTGGCGCCGTTCTCACAGGACTGGGACAGCATGCCGGCCCAGCGCCGTGAGCGCCTTTTGAGGGGTTCGGCTCATTGGACGGGGATGACGCCCGAACAGCGCATTGAATCCCAAAGCCGGTTCGCGGACTGGAGCCGCTTGTCCAGCGAGCGTAAAGATCTGATTCGTGAACGCTATGAAACCTACCGCAGTCTGCCACCCGATGAGCAACGGCGAATCCGCGACAATTTTCGTCGATTTAACCGCATGAACCGCGATCGTCGACAACAAATGCGAGAACGATATCGTGATATGACGCCCGAACAACGGGAGCGGGCACGCGATCGCATGCAGGATCGACCGAGGCCCACGACGCGCGACTACTAACAGAATTATTTGCTTTGTGCATACAGATCACCTCCGATAAACTGCCGCAGTTCAAATGGAGGGTTAGGTATGAGGATTGGTGTTCCGAGAGAAATCCACGCAGGCGAACGGCGCGTCGCAACGACGCCCGAGGTGGCGGCACAACTCATGGAAATGGGTTTCAGTGTCGCGGTTGAGGAGAATGCTGGTGCTGCCGCCAGTTATTCGAACAGCGCATATGAAGAAGCAGGATGCGAGCTCACCACGGCGAGTGACATATGGGCGCAATCTGATCTGATACTCAAAGTAAGGGCTCCGGAAGGCGACGAAGCTGAAAAGCTGCGCGCTGGTCAAACTCTGATCAGTTTTCTCTGGCCCGGACAAAACCCAGACCTGTTGCAGCAATTGACGGCCAGCGGTGCGACCGCCCTGGCGATGGATAGTGTGCCGCGTATCTCGCGCGCGCAGAAAATGGATGCCCTGAGTTCGATGGCGAACATTGCCGGCTACCGGGCCATTGTTGAGGCGGCGCAACATTTCGGACGATTTTTCACGGGCCAGATCACAGCAGCGGGCAAAGTTCCGCCCGCCAAAGTCATGGTGATCGGCGCTGGAGTGGCGGGGCTTGCCGCGATTGGCACTGCAAAGAGCATGGGCGCGATTGTTCGCGCTTTCGACACGCGTCCGGAAGTGCAGGAGCAAGTCGAGAGCATGGACGCCGAGTTCCTGATGCTCGACTTCGAAGACGATGAGGACGGTGCAGGGGAAGGCGGATACGCCAGGGTCATGAGCGAGGAATTCATCAAGGCCGAGATGGCGCTGTTCGCACAGCAGGCTAAGGAGGTCGATATCATTATTACGACCGCCTTGATTCCGGGAAAACCGGCACCGGAATTAATTACGGCGGACATGGTTCGTTCGATGCACGACGGTAGCGTCATAGTTGATCTTGCGGCCGAGCAGGGGGGCAATTGCGAGCTGACTGAAGCCGACAAGGTCGTTAAAACGGACGGTGTCTCGATCATCGGTTACACGGATCTGCCGAGCCGCCTGGCCACGCAGTCGAGTCAACTGTACGCGACGAATCTGCGCCACCTGGTGGCAGCTCTGACGCCTGAGAAAGACGGCATCATCAATGTCA
>Ga0114947_10000093_pt1 | contig 24004 bp, 20 predicted proteins | sample CR02metaG_FD_99656 | JGI IMG/M metagenome (GOLD analysis project Ga0114947, IMG submission 99656) | Deep subsurface microbial communities from Mariana Trench to uncover new lineages of life (NeLLi) - CR02 metaG | ecosystem: Environmental > Aquatic > Marine > Ocean trench > Sediment ...
ATTGCACTCGCGTTTCGCGAAACCAAGCTTTTTTGGGGCCTGATTTTGTTTACATTGCTTGTGACGCTGGGTCTGACGATCCGCTTCCTGCTGGATCGATTGCGACTGTTATTGGTGCCGCGACTGAGTGCGGTTCTTATTGTCGTCGTTATGCTGATGTTGTTTATCAGTATGACGTCACATCGCATGGGTATGGAAACCGGTCTGTCTGTTGCGCTGTTTCCTATGGTCATTATCGCGATGACAATCGAGCGCATGTCAGTGGTATGGGAGGAACGCGGTCCGGCCGATGCGATCCGTGGCGGGCTCGGTAGCCTGGTCGTCGCCGTTGCGGCTTATACTTTCATGGGCATGACATGGCTTGAACATCTGATCTTCACATTCCCTGAGTTGTTGCTGGTGATTCTTGCAAGCGTCATTCTTCTGGGTCGATACACAGGTTATCGCCTGACCGAGCTGCGGCGATTTAAAGAGCTCGCGCGCGGCTGATGTTCTCGGCGGCGAAAAAACTGCGAGCGACCGGAGTCCTCGGGCTCAACGAGCGCAATACCGACTTCATCATGCGGCTCAATCCGCGCCGCTTGTTTCCGAGGGTCGACGACAAAGTGCTCACTAAAGAGCTCGCCCTCGCGGCGGGCATGGCTGTGCCGGATCTGTACGGTGTAATAGCGCATCAGGCAGAGGCTAGAAACTTTGCGGCCATGGTTGGTGATCGAAGCAGCTTCGTCATTAAGCCTGCGCGAGGCAGCGGCGGCGACGGCATTCTGGTCGTGATCGGGCGCAACCAGCGCAAGCGGGACAGTTTTCGTCTCAGCAACGGCATGCTGATTTCGGAAGGTGAGATTCTGCACCACATTTCAAACATCGTCGGTGGCCAGTACAGTCTGAGCGGTAACCGTGACAAGGCGTTGATCGAGTATTGCGTACGCTTTGATCCGACGTTTGCCGAGGTCAGCTATCAGGGCGTGCCGGATATCCGCGTCGTTGTGTACCGTGGCTACCCGGCGATGGCGATGGTGCGCTTGCCGACACGTGCTTCGGACGGGAAGGCGAATCTGCATCAAGGTGCCGTCGGTGTAGGCGTGGATATCTCCACCGGCAAGACACTTAACGGAGTTCTGGACGACGTGGTGGTAGAGGAACATCCTGATACCGGCGCGCTGGTGGCTGACCTCCAAATCCCGCAATGGGATTTCATTCTGGAATCGTCCGCTCGAGGTTATGACGTGACGGGGCTGGGTTATCTCGGCGTGGACATGGTCATCGACAATGATCGCGGTCCCCTCATTCTCGATATGAATGCGCGCCCGGGACTGAATATTCAAATCGCGAACTGTGCGGGACTTGCGAAGCGCGTCGCACGTATCGATGAAATCTATGATTCGTCGGCGACGCCCGAAATGCGCGCGGCAACAGCCAGGCAGGAATTTCCGGCTTGATGAGCGAAGCAGGACTGCAACAAATCCCCGGTACCAGCTTCAGCTGGCGAAGCAAACGACGGATATCGATATCGATTTGCGCTTTGGGTCCGGGTTCCGATACGAGTGCGGCTGGTCGCCGCGAAATACCAGCATGTCGCCTGCGTTGAGCAAGTGATGCTCACCACCCGCGATGAGTTCGACCTGGCCGCGCTCGCAGGTCAGATATTCGCGCGTGCCGGTCGTGTGCGGCACTCCAACCATGCGCCCACCGGGCGCTAGCTCGGTCCGGGATATTTCCAGGCCCGGTAGCGCCACGGGGACCAGCGGTCGCAATTTGGCATCCTGACGTCTGCGCTCACGTACCTTTTTGGCCGGAATAAATTCAAACTCACTGCGTGGTGAACCGACCAACTCCTCGATCGAAACATTCAAAGCGCTGGCAGCTTTGTTGAGCACCGTCAGCGTCGGATTTGCAGTGCCTGTTTCGAGGCTCGCCCAGGTCGGCCGTGGAATTCCTGAGAGCTTCGCGATCTGCTGTTGAGACATATTGCGCGACTCGCGTAGCCGGCGGATATTGTTGGCAAGGTTTCGTTTGATATCAGTCATGCTGGCAAAATATCAATTGGCTACTAAAATAGCAATTCCGTTGTTTTACTGTCTAGTGGGGATCAGACTGCCGGACAGCACAAGGAGACCGCTATGACTATTCGACTCGAGCACGCGAATATGAATGTTCGCAATATTGACGACACGGTTCGCTTTCTGATTGCCGCTTTGCCCGAGTTTCAAATTCGGCGCGAGGGGCACAACGAAGGTCAACGCTGGATGCACATCGGAACCGATGACACCTATATTGCTTTGAACGAGTCAACCAATGAGCCCACAGAGAAGTGGGTGCCCTATGCAGGCAAGCCCGGCATCAACCATCTCGGTTACGAGGTTGACGACGTGGATGCAGTGCGTGCCAGGCTCTCAGCGGCAGGGTTCAGGGATTCGACCTATCCGAACAATCATCCACACCGCAAGCGCGTTTATTTTTACGATGCGGACGGCAACGACTGGGAGTTCGTGCAATATTTGTCGGACGATCCGAAAGAGCGAAACGACTACGAAATGCCGGATTAGGGTTGGTCTGCCAACCATTCGTCCATGCGCTGCTCGAGTAGATCTAGCGGTAATGCACCGGCGCCGAGAAGCTGATCGTGGAACGCCCGGACATCGAATTTCTCACCAAGCCGGCGCTCCGCGCGTTCTCGCAACGCCAACATTTTGAGTTGCCCGATCTTGTACGCCAGGGCCTGTCCTGGATTGCCAATGTAACGATCGATCTCATTGATGATGTCATGTTCGGTTTTGGCGGCGTTGTCCTTGAAGAAATCAATCGCCTGCTGCCGTGTCCAGCCTTTGTAATGCAGTCCCGTGTCAACGACGAGACGAACGGCGCGCCACATGTCGTAAGTGAGCTGCCCGAAGCGCGAGTAAGGATCTTTATAGAGACCCAGTTCATAACCCAGCCGCTCGCTGTACAATCCCCAGCCCTCGACAAAGGCTGTGAAACCGAGAAAGCGACGAAAATCCGGCACGTCACCGAGTTCCTGTTGCAGTGCGATCTGTAAATGATGACCGGGCATCGCTTCATGCACGCTCAGGACTTCGATTTCGTATTTCGGGCGCACGTCAGGGCGATACAGATTTACCCAGTAGATACCGGCACGACTGCCATCGGCCGCCGGTCGTGAATAATATGCCGTCGTAGTGTCTGCTGCGATGGAGTCGGGAATGGGTTTCACTCCATAAGGCATGCGCGGCAGCGTCGCAAAGAGATTCACGAGCTCGGGATCGATGCGCTTGCTGGTTGCAAGATAAGCTTCATAGAGCGCTTCCGGAGTGTCGTAGTAGAACTGCGGATCAGTGCGCAGGAAAACGAGAAAATCCTGAAAGCTACCCTCGAATCCGACTTCTTCAATGACTTTCGCCATCTCATCGCGGATGCGTTTGACCTCCTCGAGCCCAAGGCGATGAATGTCGTCGGGCGTCATCTGCGTCGTAGTAAACGAGCGCACGAGGTATTCGTACGCAGCCGTGCCGTTTGGCAGCGCGGACAGACCAACACTTTCACGGGCGGCCGGCAGATATTTTTTATTGAAATAGCGATCCAGTTTGCGATACGCCGGCAACACTTTGTCCTCGATAATTTCCATCGCGTCTGCGCGCAGACGCTCACGATCTGCAGCCGAAATGGAATCCGGCATATTTTCGAATGCCATGAACAACGGACTTGCAGTGGCGATTTCGACGACCTGCCGTGAGAGCTGATTCGGAATGCGCTGCATCAGAATCTTTGGCGCCATGTAGCCGGACTTTCGACCTTTCTCTGCCAGCGCGATGGTTTGTTCGATAACGTCATCGATTTTTGAGATCCGTGCCAGCCAGTCTTCAAAATCTTCTACCGTTGTAAGGCGCAGACTATTCGTCAAGTTGTCGAGATTCTGCACACCGCCACGATGAGAGAACGGCATCAAGTGGTTATTGAATTGATACGCGTCAACTGTGTCCTCGAGCTGGCGCCTAAAGAGTTCGTAGTTCAGCTGGTTGTCGATTGAGAGATCTTTGCGGTCAATAGCGTACGCTCGCCGCAGAAATTCCCGGATGTCGTCATGGCGTTGCTCGATGGCCTGCAAATTCTGATCGGGCCACTGATCGTTGTAGCGCCGATCGCCCAGTTGGGACGCCATCGTCGGTGAGGCTGCGAGTTGCCACTCCCAGTGTTCATCCAATAGTGTCGTAAATTCGCTGCTGGCATTCGCGTAGCATGCGCTGGACATGGATACGAGCAGCGTCGTCAGCACGATTTTTGTGGTCTTCATTCGTAAGTCCCGGATTCGATTGCCTGCAATTGTTACTTGCCTATAGGCTGCTGGCAACCGCGGACGCACTTGGCTATGATTGCGCGCACTAATCCATAGCGTGCCCAGAAGAGACCCCGTTCAATCGGGGCGCCGAAGGCGCAACACGCCCGGAAACGCTCAGGCAGAAGGACTGAGTACGCTGATTAGCTCTGGAGAGCGGCCGAAACGGCCCACCGAAGGGGTATGTGACCCAGTCTCGCAGGACATGGTCATTGATCTCTCAGGTAGCCAAGGACAGAGGGGTGGCAGGCCGGATGCGCCTGCCACTCTTTTTAATTGTTGCATAGAGACACAAGAGCTAATGGGATCCAAAACGCCGTTGTTCGACAAACATCACGAGGCCGGTGCTCGCATTGTCGATTTCGGCGGCTGGGATATGCCGCTGCACTACGGCTCACAAAAAGAGGAGCATCACGCCGTACGGCGATACGCGGGCGTGTTCGATGTATCCCATATGACAATCGTCGATCTGTCCGGCGAGCGTGCCACTGAATTTCTGCAATACCTGGTGGCGAACGACGTCGCCAAGCTAAAGGAGTACGGCAAGGCGCTTTACACCTGCATGCTGAATACCGACGGTGGCGTGATCGATGACCTGATCATCTACTTCATGTCCGACACCGACTACCGGCTGATCGTCAATGCTGCCACCCGCGACAAAGATCTGGCCTGGATTCGTAATCAGGCTGGCCCTTACGATGTTGCCGTTGCCGAGCGCGCCGAACTGGCCATGGTTGCTGTACAGGGACCCAATGCAAGAGAACTTGCGGCACCGTGTATTGGTGCCGAATATCGCAAAGCGGCGCTGGCGTTAAAACCGTTCAATGGCCTGCGGGCGGGCGACGTGTTCGTTGCACGTACGGGTTACACCGGTGAGGACGGCTGGGAAATCTGCATGCCTGCCGCCGAAGCGCCGGTCGTATGGGACCGCTTGCTCGCCGCCGGCGTAGCACCGTGTGGACTGGGCGCTCGTGACACATTGCGCCTGGAAGCTGCGATGAACCTGTACGGCACCGACATGGACGAAACCATCTCGCCCCTTGAGGCCGGACTCAACTGGACCGTCGCATGGGAGCCTGAGAATCGCGACTTCATCGGCCGCACAGCGCTTGCCGCGCTTCGGAACTCCGCGGGTGTACAGCGCTTCGTCGGTCTGCTGCTGGAAGACCGTGGTGTGCTCAGGAACCAGCAGAAAGTCATCGTCGAGGGAGTCGGTGAGGGTGTCATCACGAGCGGCGGTTACTCGCCGACTATTGGCAAATCAATTGCACTGGCGCGAGTGCCATCCGGCGATTATGACCGCGCAGTGGTCGAGGTCAGAGGCAAACTCCTGAACGTACGCGTCGTTAAGACGCCATTTGTACGCAACGGACAGATTCGAATTAACTTATGGGAGAAGCACGATGAATGAATTACCTGGAGATCTTCTGTTCACAAAAGACCACGAGTGGTTGCGGCGAGAGGAAGATGGCTCAGTTACGATTGGGATTACCGACCACGCGCAGGGCGCGTTGGGCGATCTGGTCTACGTCGAGCTACCAGAAGTCGGGCAGGACATCGAGGAAGGCGGCGAGATGGCCGTGGTCGAGTCTGTAAAAGCGGCTTCCGACGTGTATGCACCGATTAGTGGCAATATCGTGGCCGTGAACGAAGTTCTGGCCGATGATCCGGAGAATATTAACTCGGACGCGTACGGGGATGGCTGGATTGTTCGCATGCGACCGGCCGGCGGAATAGACGAAAGTGCGTTGATGTCACCGGACGAATATCAAGAATTTATCGACAACCTGGACGACTGACAAGAGCAATGCCTTTCATACCTCATACCGAGAAAGACACGCAGGAGATGCTCAAGACAATCGGGGCCGACTCCATTGCCGATCTGTTTGACGAGATTCCTGCGGAACTGATGATCGAGCATTTGCACCATGTGCCCGACGCTTTGAGCGAGATGGAAATCTCGAGATTGATGCGCGAGCGCGCGAAATTGGACGGTACGCCGATGTGCTTTATTGGCGCCGGTGCTTATGAGCATCACATACCGACAGCAGTCTGGGACATTTCCACACGCGGCGAGTTCTACAGCGCGTACACGCCGTATCAGGCCGAGGCCAGTCAAGGCACGCTGCAGACGATATACGAATACCAGACGATGATGACGGAGCTGACCGGGCTCGCTGTCAGCAATGCCTCGTTATATGATGGTGCGTCGGCGCTCGCTGAAGCGTCGTTGATGGCCGTTCGCAGCAATCGGCGAGTGAAGACAGGTCGCATATTGCTGGCGCCCGGCGTAAATCCGGTTTACGAGCAAGTAGCAGCCGCTATATGCGGAGCCCAGGGGCTGACGTTCGAGCGCCTGCCGCGGGATTCTATGAGCGGCAACATTAACTTTGAGCAATTGTCCGACGGCCGTGAACCCGTGGCTGTAGTGCTGCAACAGCCGTCTTTTGCCGGAACGCTGGATGATGTAGACCGGCTGACCAACTGGGCACACGCTCAGGGTGCTCTCGTCCTGGCTATCGTCAACCCAATTTCGCTGGCACTACTCAAGCCCCCGGGGCAGTGGGGCGAACAGGGTGCTGACATCGCCTGCGGTGAAGGGCAGCCGCTGGGAATCCCGTTGTCATCGGGTGGGCCGTACTTTGGCTTCATGACGTGCAAACAAAAACACGTTCGTCAGATGCCGGGCCGGATTGTCGGACGTACAACTGATCTTGACGGGAAGCCCGGTTTCGTTCTGACATTGCAGGCACGCGAACAGCATATTCGTCGCTCCAAAGCAACCTCGAACATCTGCACCAATCAGGGCCTCATGGTCACCGCAGCTACGATTTATATGTCTCTGCTGGGCTACGAGGGTCTCGTCAGTATCGCGAATGCGTCGCACGCTAATACGACAGCACTCGTGGACGGATTGTGCTCGATCAACGGAGTCGAACGACTCTTTGACGGACCGTTCTTTCACGAAGTCGCGTTAAAACTGGATCGACCCGTTGCGCCGTTGCTGGATAGGCTGGCTGAGCGAGACATTCTCGGCGGATTTGACCTGACGTCGTACGCAGGTGCGGATGCGCTGCTGGTCTGCGTTACGGAAACGAAAACTGCACAGGACATCGAGGCATACATAGCGGCCTTTGCGGACGTCATGGCCGCCAGCAACGTTAAGAGCGGGTAACAGGAAAGCAAGTGGCTAAAATTAAACACAACAATACCAGCTATCGCATACACGGCGAATTACCAGCCGTAGGCAGTCGAGCCCCGGACGTTTCACTCGTCAATACGGATTTGCAAAATGTATCGTTTGCGAACTGGATGGGTGTGCGAAAAGTCTTAAATATTTTCATTAGCATCGATACCGACGTGTGTGCGAAGTCGGTCGTCGAATTTGATCGCCTGGCGGGAGAAGTTGAAGACGTGGCTATGCTGATGGTGTCGTACGATCTGCCATTCGCTCACAAACGTTTTCAGGAAGAGCATGAGCTCAGCAACGTCATTGGCCTGTCGGCGATTCGCCACGCTGGATTCGGCGAAAATTACGGTGTGCAGATCATCGACGGTCCACTCGCCGGCATGTTTTCCCGGGCTGTCGTTGTCCTGGATGAGAACAATACGATTGTGCACCAGGAGCACATTGAAGACATCACCAGAGAACCGGATTATCGCGCGGCATTCCGCGCGCTTGGAATTGAAATAGATGATTAATCTGACCGGCGGCGATCTGATATTTGAAAAGTCACGCACGGGTCGCCGTGCGTTCGCGCAGGCGCCCGCGGAAGTTTCGCCGTCCGCGATACCAAAGTCGATGCTGCGCACCGACAAGCCACGCTTGCCGGAAGCATCTGAATTGCAGACTGTGCGGCATTTCACGCGTCTGTCGCAGATGAATTTTTCGATTGATACGCAGTTCTACCCATTGGGCTCATGCACGATGAAATACAACCCGCGCGCATGCAACGCTCTGGCTATGTTGCCGGAATTTGCCGGACGCCACCCGTTGGGACCTGTCAGTCATGGACAGGGTTTCCTGAGTTGCATGTACGAGCTGCAAGAAATGCTAAAAGACGTTACGGGCATGAAGGGTGTATCACTGACGCCAATGGCAGGTGCTCAAGGCGAGTTCGCTGGTGTTGCGATGATCAAGGCGTACCATGAAGCGCGCGGCGATCATGAGCGCATCGAAATCATCTGTCCCGACGCGGCGCACGGAACCAATCCGGCCACAGCGACAATGTGCGCTTGCGTTGTCAGGGAAGTGCCGACAGGACCGGAAGGCGATATCGACTTCAATGCACTCAAATCGGCGGTTGGTCCGAAAACGGCCGGCATCATGTTGACGAATCCGTCGACTTTGGGAGTGTTCGAACGCCGTATCAAGGAGGTTGCCGATCTTGTTCACGATGCTGGCGGGCTGCTGTATTACGACGGCGCTAATCTGAACGCTATTCTCGGAAAAGTTCGGCCGGGTGATATGAAGTTCGATGTCATTCACATGAATCTGCACAAGACATTTTCGACGCCGCATGGTGGAGGTGGTCCCGGGTCGGGTGCGGTGGGCGTCAACGATCGATTGTTGCCGTTCATGCCGATTCCGGTTGTTGGCAAAAGCGATGCTGCACCCCAAGGGCACGTGGCACCCCAAGGGCACGTGGCACCCCAATACGACTGGCTGGTCGAAGAAGACTTTCCGCAAAGCATCGGTCGGCTGTCGGGTTTTATGGGTAATTCCGGCGTTTTGCTGCGCGCCTATGTCTATATGCGCATGCTTGGCCGGGCCGGCATGCGGCGCGTCTCCGAGTACGCAACCTTGAATGCAAATTATCTGGCCGCGCGATTGCAGGCGGCAGGCTTCGAGCTCGCGTTCCCAACCCGGCGCGCAAGTCATGAATTCATCGTAACATTGAAGCGCGAAGCCAAGTCGGTGAACCTGACCGCCATGGATATCGCCAAGGCGTTGCTCGACAAAAACTACCATGCGCCGACGACCTATTTCCCGTTACTCGTGCCAGAATGCCTGCTTATCGAGCCGACCGAGACTGAGAGCAAGGAAACGCTGGATAACTTCGTCACAGCCATGATCGAGATCGCCACTGCGGCGAAGGAAGAAGGCGTCGATTTCAAGGGCGCGCCGTACGGGATGCCGGTCCGTCGCCTCGATGACGTCAAAGCTGCGCGGCAGCTGGATCTGGCCTATCGACCTGACGAAACGTGATCTTGGTGGTCGCGCTTAGTCGCTGTTTTTGTTGAAATAGGGAACCGCTGCCCACCCAGGCAGTCGAGAACAGTACTGTTGGGCGTAAGGCCCGGTTATCGACCCGTTTATTTTTTTGGAAGGCTATGGCAAAGGTCAGGATTCTGGCGACAATCGCGTTGCTGCATGCAGGCACGGTGGCGACAGCCGCCGAGGACACGGCGTGGACTGAAACACTTGAGCGTATATCGTCCGGTGTGGTCTCTATCCGTGTGGACAGTACGCGCGCATTCGATACGGAGTGGAACTCTTCGACTCAGGCAACTGGATTCGTCGTCGATGCCGAACGTGGCATTATTCTGACCAACCGGCATGTTGTTACGCCGGGCCCGGTAATTGCTGAGGCTATATTCCGCAACAATGAGGAAGTTCGGTTAACGCCGATTTATCGTGACCCTGTGCACGACTTCGGGTTTTTCCGCTATGACCCGGCTGACCTGCACTACCTTGAACCCGTGGAATTGCCGCTGGTGCCGACAGGTGCAGGTGTTGGGAAAGAGATTCGCGTCATTGGCAATGATGCCGGTGAACAGCTGTCGATTCTCGCAGGCACTATCGCGCGACTGGATCGCAAGGCCCCCGAATACGGACGCGGAAAATACAACGACTTCAATACGTTCTACTATCAGGCAGCGTCAAGCACATCCGGCGGTTCGTCTGGATCTCCTGTTGTAAACATAGATGGCGAAGTGGTCGCGTTGAATGCCGGCGCAAACAGTTCTGCCGCGAGCAGTTTTTTCTTGCCGCTCGACCGTATCGATCGTGCGCTTAAGGAGTTGCGTGACGGCAGGCCGGTTTCGCGGGGCACGCTGCAGACGATTTTCCATCGTAAAGCATACGACGAATTGAAAAGACTCGGGTTAACGGCGGAGTCCGAACGGTTGGCACGATCCAAGAATCCCGAGCAGACGGGCATGTTGACCGTTGACCAGGTTATTCCAAATTCGCCGGCGGCGGGAAAACTGGCGTCGGGCGACATCCTCATCAGAATTGACGGCGAGCTGGTGACCGAATTCGTGCCACTCGAAGCGATACTCGATAACGTTGTTGGAAAAGAAATTGAAATCGAAGTTGAGCGCGGTGGCCGTTCGATCATTCACAAGATTGCGGTTGAGGACTTGCACGCGATTACACCGGACGAGTATCTGGAGATTGGCGACGGGATAGTTAACACGCTGTCTTATCAGCAAGCGCGTCACTACAACCGGCAACCGAAAGGTGTCTACGTTGCGAACCCAGGGTACCTGCTGTCGAAAGCAGCCATTCCGCGTGGCGCCGTAATTGTGGAGATGGATGGTGAACCCATTTCCGATCTCGATGATTTCGAAGCCGCGCTGGATCAGCTTGCCGACGGCGAACGTGCCAAGGTTCGCTACGTCAATATGGAGAATCCGCAGAATTCTGTCGTTCGACTGCTGGAGATGGATCGTGTCTGGTTTCCGGCCAGACGATGCGCTCGTGACGATACGACGGGTTCATGGCCGTGCCGCTCGCTGGCGGATGGACCGGCGCCGAAGCCAGCAGAAATCGGCAGTACGAAACTAACAGACTACGATGACCCGCGCGTCAGGGAAATTGCGCCCTCGCTGGTCGTCGTAACGTTCGATTTACCGTACACCTTATCCGGTGTTGCGGATCGTCATTACTATGGTACCGGCCTTATTGTCGACAAAGAGCGCGGTTACGTTCTCGTTGATCGAAATACGGTCCCTATTGCCATCGGTGACGTGAAAATAACGTTTGCCGGATCGCTTGAGGTGAAAGGCAAGATCGAGCAGCTGCATCCGCTGCACAATTTCGCAATCGTATCCTACGATCCGAAGAGTATCGGCGACACACCGGTCAAAACCGCACAATTTAATTCGACGCCGCTAAAACCTGGTGACGATGTTTGGGTGGTCGGCATCAAAGCCGATCATCAGTTGGTGCATCAGCACAGCACCGTCTCCTCGGTCGATCCGTTGTTACTGCCGCTGTCCAGAACACTGCGCTTTCGCGACTCGAACATAGAGGGTATCGATCTGGTAACAGCGCCGACCGATTATGATGGCGTGCTGGTCGACAAAAAGGGCCGTGTTACCGCAAGTTGGTCGAGCTTTGTTCTGCACAGCAGCGGAGATGCGTCACAGTTGAATCGCGGCGTGGGCAGTGAAGTTATTGAGCAGTTCATCGACATCGTTCGCGAAGGCAAGCCTTTTTACTCACTCGAAGCAGAATTCGTTTACGCGCCACTATTTGCTGCTCGCAAGATGGGCGTTGACGAAGAATGGATTGCGCGGCTTGCAGATAATAATCCAACGCACCGACGGGCGCTGAGCGTAATCCGATTGGTCGCGAACACACCGGCAGCGCAGCTGCTTAAAAATGGCGATATGGTGCTTGCGATTGATGGTCGAATTGTGACGTCATACAGAGCGCTGGAAAAGGCTGTACAGAAATCCGAAGTGGTTGTCACTGTCTGGCGCAATGACGAGGTACAGGAACTAACCATTAAGACGGTTGCCTTAAGCGGACGCGGAATCGAACGAGCCGTGTCATGGGCAGGCGCGTTGTTGCAAGACCCGCATCGCGCGATGGCGGCGCAGCGCGGCATCGCGACTGACGGCGTCTACGTAGCGTATTTCAACTACGGTTCTCCAGCAACGCGATACGGTCTGTGGGCTGGCCGAAGGGTGGTCGAAGTCAATGGAACGACAATACCGAATCTACAGGCGTTTATTGATGCCGTAAAAGATATCGGGGACCGTGAATCGGTGCGTCTGAAGACCGTGACCTGGAATGGAACAGCCGAAGTCATTACGTTGAAACTGGACAATGAGTACTGGCCAGCGTATGAAATTCGCCGTGGCAAGGATGGCTGGAGGCGAACGGAATTTGGCTCGTAAGCCGGCGCAATTCTTTCCTGTAGTCCTACCGTTGCTGGTGCTTATGTGCGCCGGCATTTCCTATGCGGACACGATGTACAAATAGCCGGGCGAAGACGGCGAATGGGTTTATACAGACCGAAAACCCGCCGTGCAAAAAAATTTCGGTTTGCAGATTGAATCACTGCCCATAGTGTTCAAAGATCCAAACGCTTCAGGTGTCGTAGCAGTAACGGGTGACGTACTAAGCGCTTATCCATAAGGATAAAAAGGCGTAGTTTGCAAATGCCTGCGATGATTGAATGACTCAGAAGCCCCTGTACGCGTTCTAGTGGCCGTCCGCTGCGTCAAGTTGTTCGGCCAATGCCTGCCAGGTTGTCACGGGCATCTCGCAATGCGTGCCGACACACTTATAGGCAATCGTTTCTCCATCGACCGCCGTTCGGTCCGCCAAGACACCCGGCAGGTTTTTTTCCCTTGACTCGATCGCGAACACCATCCGTGCCGGCGCATAGAGTCTTGCGGCTGCATCACGCCACCGTTCAATCTCCTCGATATCGCCCCGGATAACGATGACTTCAGGGTGAGCCAGATACTCTTCGAGTGCCGTCAGCAGACTGACATGCCCGTGCGGATACGCGGTGATTGACTGCCACGAACCTCGCAATGTTCGTTCTGCGGCGCCCAGATAGCGGGGTTCTCCGAGCAAGAACCCCAGGCGTTGCAGCGTGAATGCGGCGATACCATTGCCCGACGGTACAGCCTCATCGGCCAGCGACTTCGGCCTGTGTATCAGTGTCTCGTGATCGTTGGCGGTAAAGAAGAACGCGCCTTGTTCTTTATCCTCGAAGTGCTCGAGCATCAGGTCGGCGAGTTGCACCGCAAACTCGAGATGCTTCGTGTTCCAGTTCGATTGCAGCAACTCGAGCAGGGCATCAAGCAGAAACGCATGGTCGTCGAGATATGCCGGAAACCTGGCCGTGCCATCTTTGTAGCTTGCTAGCAGACGGCCGTTCTGCATCAGGTTTTTCATAATAAAATCGGCTGCGTTAGTCGCTGCGTCAGTCAATTCCGGACGATTCAGAGAGCGTCCCGCAATCGCAAGCCCACGGATGGCGAGTGCGTTCCAGGATGTTAGCTGCTTCTCGTCGCGTCCAGGTGCTACGCGCGTCATTCGCTCACTCAGCAGTTTCTTCTTGGCGCGTTCAATCAATGCGTGCGCATCGTCATCCGCGACAGGCTCGCGGGCGGTAAGGTGCCACTGGCCCTCAAAATTTGCATCCTGATTCAGTCCAAATCGCTGCGCGAATACGTCATAGTCGTCACCGAGTAATTTCTGTACCTGCTCTGGTGTCCACAAGTAATACAACCCTTCTTCGCCCTCAGAATCCGCGTCACGTGTCGAGAAAAAACCACCGTTGTCGGCACGCATGTCGGCGAGAATCCAGTCTGCCGTAGCGTTGGCCGTATCGATGAACAGCTTCTCACCGCTCACAAGCGCGGCTTGCGCATACATCGCCAGCAGCGGTCCGTTGTCGTACAGCATTTTCTCGAAGTGGGGAATCTGCCAGTAACGATCGACGGAATAGCGGCAAAATCCGCCGCCAACGTGGTCAAAAATTCCGCCGTCGGCCATGCGCGTTAAGGTCAGTGTCGACATGAGCAGCGCATCGAGATCAGGTTCGGCCCCAGTGGCACTTGAGCGCCAATGCCGCAGCATGCGGTCGATTGTTGTAGCCTGTGGAAATTTCGGCGCCGACCCGAAGCCGCCATAGTCCCTGTCGAACGTCTGCGCGAATGTATCGCGCGCCCGTTGTAACGGCGTGGCGGTCAATGCACCGTCATTGTTGCTCGCAGAAGGGTCTAACTTTTTGAAAACATTAAGTAATTGATCGCTCTGCGTGCGAACTTCGTCGCGCTGCTCGGTGTAGTAGGTCGCAACTTTTTGCAGAATGTCCGCAAATGCCGGCATGCCGTGTCGAGGCACATTGGGAAAGTAAGTGCCACCGAAGAACGGCCGTTGATTATCACCGTCCAGGAACATCGTCAGTGGCCAGCCGCCGCCGCGCTGCGTCAGCAGCTGATGTGCCGTCTGATAGATCTTGTCGACGTCCGGCCGCTCTTCGCGGTCGACTTTGATGTTCACGAACAGGCGATTCATGACATCGGCTATTGCATCGTCCTCGAATGACTCGTGCGCCATGACATGGCACCAGTGACACGCGGAGTAGCCAACTGACAGGAGCACTGGTTTGCCGGTCTTCCGGGCCTCCTCGAAAGCCTCATCGCCCCACGGATACCAGTCGACGGGATTGTCGGCGTGCTGTTGCAGGTAGGGGCTGGATTCCCCGGCGAGGCGATTTGGCATTTGCGAGTTCCTGCGGTGACGCCTGCTTTGACGCACACATGAAACTGATTATGATACGCGTCTTAAGTCGATGACTGGCAGGATTTCATGCTGACATATCCCGAGATTGATCCGATTATTTTTGCCCTCGGACCGCTCAAAGTGCGCTGGTACGGATTGATGTATGTTATCGCTTTCTTGCTGGCCTGGTGGCTCGCGAAACGCCGCTGCGCTCGCAGCGATTCGCCGGTCAATTCGGAGCAGGTCGACGATCTCATGTTTTACGGCATGCTCGGCGTGATCGTGGGTGGCCGAGTCGGCTACGCACTTGTTTATGGCTGGGATCAATTCACGAGCGATCCTTTTTATCTTTTGAAGATCACACAGGGTGGAATGTCGTTTCATGGCGGGCTCGCGGGTGTGATGATCGCTATGTGGTTGTATGGCCGCAGACTCGGTCGCTCGATCTGGAGCTTGACCGATTTCGTTGCGCCAATTGTACCGTTAGGATTGGGTTTTGGCCGTATCGGCAACTTCATCAACGGTGAGCTCTGGGGCAAGGAAACCGAGGTGGCGTGGGCGTTCGTTGTCAACGGCGTTTCTGTTCATGCGTCGCAGCTGTACGAGGCAATTCTGGAAGGATTCGTTCTGTTCCTTATCCTGTGGATCTACTCATCGAAACCGCGCCCTTACCTCGCTGTATCCGGAATGTTCCTGCTGTTCTACGGGATTTTCCGTTTCTTCGTCGAGTTCTATCGCGTCCCCGATGACCATCTGGATTACCTGGCGTTGGGCTGGGTCACGATGGGGCAGATACTCAGTGCGCCGATGATTCTTGCGGGATTGATGCTTGTTGTCGTTTCGCATCGATGGGATTTTTCGACGGCGGCAAGGTCGTGAGATGAAGCAGTACCTTGATCTCATGCGGCATGTTCGGGACAACGGCACGGTCAAGAGTGATCGCACCGGCACGGGAACCGTCAGCGTGTTCGGTTACCAGATGCGTTTTGATCTGAGCGAGGGGTTCCCGCTCATTACGACAAAAAAACTTCACCTGCGCTCGATCATCCATGAACTGCTTTGGTTCCTTAGCGGTGACAGCAACATCCGTTATCTGCAGGAGAACGGTGTTTCGATCTGGGACGACTGGGCCGACGAAAATGGCGACCTCGGACCGGTGTATGGCGTGCAGTGGCGCAGTTGGCCAACGCCGGAGGGGGGCAGGGTCGACCAGATATCCCAGATCATGAAGCAGCTTCGCGAGACACCGGACTCCCGGCGCATTTTGTTGAGTGCCTGGAACGTCGCCGAGATCGAAAACATGGCGCTGCCGCCGTGTCACTGCCTGTTCCAGTTCTATGTCGCCGACGGTAAACTCTCCTGCCAGCTGTACCAACGAAGCTGCGATATTTTTCTGGGCGTGCCGTTCAACATTGCGTCGTATGCGTTACTAACACACATGCTGGCGCAACAGGCGGACCTCGCGGTCGGCGATTTCGTCTGGACGGGAGGTGACTGCCATTTGTACTCCAATCACCTCGAGCAGGCCGACGAGCAGTTGAGCCGCAAGCCGCTCCCGTTGCCGCGTCTCGCGATCGAGCGCCGGCCAGATAGTATCTTTGACTATCGCTATGAGGATTTCGAAATTCTTAATTACGAGTCGCATCCGCACATCAAGGCCGCCATCGCGGTCTAGCTGGGAATATCATGATCAGCATTATTGTCGCGGCATCGACGAATAACGTCATCGGCGTGCAGGGCGCGTTGCCCTGGCGCCTCTCCGACGACCTGAAACGCTTTAAACGGTTGACCATGGGCAAGCCTGTCGTCATGGGACGCCTGACCTGGGAATCCATTGGCCGTCCTTTGCCGGGCCGACAGAACATCGTCATTACACGTCGAAGCGGATATGCAGCGGCAGGCTGCGACGTTGTTACGTCTCCTGCGGCCGCATTGGAAATAGCTGGCGACGCGAAGGAAATCATGATTATCGGTGGCAGCGAGATCTACGCCTTGTTTCTGCCCGAGGCCGGGCGTTTGCACCTAACCCGAGTACATGCCGAGATTGCAGGGGACGCATTTTTTCCTGAGATCGATGACGACGACTGGACGCTGGTTTCGTGCGACGTAAATGAGTCGAGCGATGATAATGAGTTTGCCTTCGAATTCATGACATACGAACGCAGGAACCGCTCCTGATTGTTGTGTCCGTCAGTCCTGGCCTCGTACCTGGATAACTCGCGGTATGCGCTTATCGAGTCTGACGGCGGTCAGTTGCCGGCCCCAGACACAACCCGTGTCGAGACTGATGAGATTAGGTAACACGATCAGTCCGAGTTGCGACCAGTGACCGAATACAACGCGCGTGTCTGCCGTCGCCCGTTCAGCAGCCGTGTACCACGGCAGTAAGTTCTTGCGAGCAGGCCACGGAGATCCGTTATGCGAAAAATTCAGTTTATTGCCGGTCGTAATCATTCGCAGACGCGTCAGGCAATTGATAATGAATCGCAGTCGTTTGTAACCTGTCAATTTGCCAGACCAGCTATTTGGCCTATTGCCGTACATCTTGCCGAGCAGCGTTTCATAATTATCGTGACGAAGTTCAATCTCGACTTCGGCGGCACGGGCGAGTGTTTTTCTCGTACCCCAGGAAGGATGCGTACCGGCGTGGACCAGTAATGTGCCCAATCTTTCATTGTAGTGCGCCAGCGGTCGTCGTCTCAGCCAGTCACAAAGATCATCAGCGTCAGGTGCGTCGAGTAGCTTGTCGAGGGATCTGAAGCGCTTCCCACGGCGAACAGCACCGGCCCAGAGTGCCAAGAGGTGCAGATCGTGGTTGCCCAGCACCGTGATCGCGGAGTCCCCCAGGTTTTTTACAAACCGCAATGTTTTCAGAGATTTAGGTCCCCGACTGACGAGGTCACCGGTCAGCCAGAGCGTGTCGTTGGCGGCATCGAAGTGGAGTTCATCGAGGAGTCGGCGGAACGGATCGTAACAGCCCTGCAAATCGCCGATTGCGTATACGGCCATGCTGTTCGCCTAGTTCAGCAATCCGGGAACTACGAGCGTGAACGGCTCGATCGGCGCATCGAATCCAATGCCGTTGTCAGCCTCCATTCGATAAAGGCCCTGCATTGCGCCGAGCGGTGTTTCGAGCACCGCGCCGCTGGTGTAGCGAAACACTTCGCCGGGATTGAGATGCGGTTGTTCGCCAACGACGCCGTCTCCGTTGACCTCCTGCACTTTGCCGTTCACATCAGTGATAATCCAGTGGCGGCTTATTAGCCGCGCCGCGACATCACCGCTGTTCGATATCGTAATCGTGTAAGCAAACACGTATCGATTGATATCGGGATCCGACTGATCATCAATGTAACGGGTTGCGACTTGTATGCGAATATCGCAGTGCTTGTCGTTCATCACGATATTCTAACGTAACGTACGCGCGAGATGGTTGCTGAGTTCCACGTATTTCGCGATGCTGATCTGTTCGGGCCGCAAACCCGGGTCTATGCCGACAGCCTCGAGATCTGCAACATCCACATGGTCCTTTAAAGCATTGCGCATCGTTTTCCGGCGCTTCATGAAGGCGCTCGTAACCAGTCTTGACAGCATTGCCTCGTCCCGAATGTCGAATGTACCCGGTGGCAGAGGATCGAGACGTACTACCGAGGACATGACTGCAGGTGGCGGTTGAAAGGCAGTTCGATCGACATCGAACAATAATTCGATCTTCAGATGGCAACCGAGCATGATGCCTAGCCGCCCGTACGCCTTGCTACCCGGACCTGCCGCCATGCGGTCGACAACTTCCTTCTGCAACATGAAGTGCATGTCGACTATGCGCTCGCGATAGTTGAGCAGATGAAACAACAACGGTGTGGAAATGTTGTAGGGAAGGTTGCCGACGATTCGCAGTCTGTCGCCCAAGGTCGAATAATCGAACGCCAAAGCATCGGCCTCGTGGATTGTTACGTTGGGCTGGCCGTCGTATTGGCGGCGAAGTCTGGCGACCAGATCGCGATCAAGCTCGACAGCGTGCAACTGACCGGCATGCGCTGCGAGTGACGCGGTTATTGCGCCCTGTCCCGGTCCGATCTCCACGACAACGTCGTCTTTTGTAGCGTGCACCGAGCGCAGAATCGCGTCGACTATGCCCGGATCTGTCAGAAAGTGCTGACCAAAACGTTTCCGAGAGCGATGGCCGGGCATCAACGGGATGCCAGGGTTAGTGCCAGCTCGACAGCAGCTAGCAGGCTTCCCGGGTCAGCTTTTCCGGTACCGGCGAGATCGAATGCGGTGCCGTGATCGACTGACGTACGGATGATCGGCAGACCCAAAGTGACATTCACAGCGTGGCCAAATGCGGCGAATTTAAGTACCGGCAGACCTTGGTCGTGGTACATCGCCAGGATGGCATCGCAGTCCCTCGAGGCCGGCGTAAACGCTGTATCCGCCGGCACGGGTCCGCGCAGGTTCAGTCCCTGGCGCGTTAGATCATCGATAACAGGGGCTATGACGGACCTGTCCTCGGAGCCAAGCAGTCCGCCTTCACCCGCATGAGGATTGAGGCCGCAAACGATGATTTCAGGGGAATCGATACCGAATTTTGATTGCAGATCAGCGTGCAATACCTTGAGTACCCGCGTGAGCCGATCTGCTGTGATGAAGTCGGGTACCTCACGCAACGGCAGGTGCGTACTGGCGAGCGCGACTCTCATATCGCCAGCGACGAGCAGCATGACGGGCGATTCAGCACCGGTCAGATCCGCCAGAAATTCGGTGTGACCCGTGAACGGAACGCCGGAATCGGCGACGACCCATTTTGCTATGGGGCAAGTAACGAGGCCGGAATAGCGACCATCAAGGCAGCCTTCGGCAGCCTTTGTCAGCCCATCGAGTAACGTTCTGGCATTCTCTGGATCGGGTTGCCCGTGGACGACAGGTGCTGGAAATGGCGTGTCGATCACCCGCAGGCGATCGTCGAGTATTGACGCATCGCCAATGACTATTACGTCTGCCGCGAAACTTGAATCCGCAAGCGCAGAGCAGAGCTCTGGGCCAATACCGGCCGGCTCTCCAGCAGTAACTACGAGTGGTTTACCGAGCGCCACTAAATGCGTGAGTCAACGAAGGCCTCGTCGCGCATACGCTGCAGCCAAAGCAGGGTTTCTTCTTCCTGCTTGCTGTTACGTATTCGCACGACGCAGTTGCGTTCCTTGATCTCATCAGTATTGTCGAAGACCCGGCGCTCCAGGACTTCGAGGATATGCCATCCGAACTGGGTTCGGAACGGCGCGCTGATAACACCGATCTCGGCTGCGTCGGCGACGGCCTGAAACTCCGGAGCGAAACCGCTGGTCTCGGACCAGCCCAGATCACCACCAAGATTCGCAGATCCTGGATCATCGGATAGCAATTTTGCCTGCTCCTCGAAAGCTTCGCCTGCGAGAATCTTTTCGAGCACGCCTTCAAGGCGTTGCTTTGCCGTTGCGTCGTCAATGATTTCGTTCGGCGAGATCAAAATATGTCGGATCTTTACTTGATTAATTTCGCTGCGTTCTACAGCGCTGCGAAGGTTATCGACTTTGACGATGTGAACACTGCTCGTAGATCTGAACGGTTTGGTGATATCGTCAGTCTTCATGTCCTGTAACACGTCTGTAAATATCGACGGGATCTGTTGGCCTGCCAACCAACCCAGCGAGCCGCCTTCGAGCGCTGTTGGTCCTTCAGAGTAACGCGCCGCGAGTTCGCGGAAGTCTGCGTTGTCCTGCAAGCGGGCGTAAATCTCATCGGCCAACACCTCAACCGCCGCGACCTCCTCAGAGCTTGCGGACTCACCGATCGTAAGCAGAATGTGTGACAGCTCCCAGTCGGAATTGACGACGACGTTGTTTTCGAGATCGATGATGCATTGCTCGATCTCGCGCTCCGAGACCCGGATGTTGCGCGTTACCTCGATGCCCTTCAGTTCATTTAGCGTCAGTTCTTCGCGCAGGCCTTCACGGAACTCGGCGTAGTCGATGCCATCTTCCGCCAGCATGGCCGGTATGTCTTCGAAGCGCAGGTTGCCTTGGTCTGCCAATCGTTGGATAGCGCTATTCACGACCTGGTCGGAAATCTGCTGTGAGAGGCCGATTCGGTCCGCCCGCTGCATTTGAATTTCGGTGACGATCAGTCGCTCAAGTATTTGCTCATGAAGGACATCGTCGGGCGGCAACTGCATATTCTGCTCAGCAGCGCGTTGTTTAATGAGCGCCAACTGTTTGTCGAATTGGCTCTTGAGAACGACGCCTTCATTGACAATAGCGGCGATTCCGTCAAGAAACTCACCGGGCTCGGAGGGCTCGTCAGCGATAACAATGGGCGCAGCAACCAATGCGACGACTGCGCATAAGTAATGGATTTTTAACACACTAACTACCGGAGATCTGCAGAATAGCCAAGAATACCACGTTCGAGGAGTCTGTCGGCTGCCGTGCCAACACTCATCATCCCTTTCAATACCAGTTGCAGACCGAACGATGAATCACGAGTTCCGTCACGTTTTGAGATATAGCGGCGTGAAACCAGCCGCAAACCCCAGCAGCAGCTCTCATACTCGAGGCCAAAAAACTGCTCGAGTACTTCTTCATCGCGAATTGAATAGTTGTAACGGCCAACGAAGTTCCAGCGCGTTGACAGTGGCCAGGACCACGAAAGGTCGCCTTGTTCGAGCGAGTCGCGACGGAATCGATACGCCAGGTTCAAAACTTTGTTTGTTGCCGGTCGATATTGTATTCGAGCTTCGGATTTTGTTGTATCCGAACCCCACTGATGACCGAAGTCGAAGTCGACGTTCTTGAACAGCAGAAAGCGAAGTTGTGCGATGTAATCTGACGTCTCTGTTGAGGTCATCGGTGCGCCGGGTAATGCGACGGTGCGATCGCTGAAGTAGCGTGTCTGCCCGATGGTCGCCGATAACAGTTCACGACCTGTCGATGTATCCAGAATTCGAGACGTAATACCCGCACTGATGTGATCTGTGTCGCCGATTCGGTCGATTCCGAGGTAACGATTTTTTCGATACAGCTGTACGAGGTTGATATCCGGCGCGATCGTATCGAAAACGGGCAAGCCGTCCTGATCGCGCTGAGGAATATGGACGTACAGGAGTCGTGGCTCTATCGTTTGAATACGATTCGAATTATTCATGGTGCGCTCAAGAATCAAGCCGGTATCGAGACTTGCAATCGGCACCGAGCGCGTTGGATCAGTCGGCTCGCCCGGCAGCCTGTCTTTGAGGTCATAGCGCGTGTAATCAAATGCAATCGCCGGATTGATGAACCAGCCCGGCTTCGATACAGGCAGGTCCAGTTTTGGCGAGGCATTTATTCTCCAACCCGTAACGCCGACATCCCGGTCAAAGTTAACAATCTCGCCGTTAATGCCGAATCGCAGGCCGAATGGTGTTGTCCAGCGGCCGTTGACGAGGATCTGCGGAATACGTCGATAGGGCTCATCAAAATCCAATATCGCGTCGTCAATGGTCTGGTAATCCTGCAATTGCCCCATCACCGAGAAGTTATCGGAGTAGTAATCGAATCGCAGGCTACGGTTCAGGTGCGTAATACTTGAGATGCTGAGGCTGCCGCCCAAATCTTCGTAATACTGGCTGTCCGACACATCCCGCAGGCTAATTTGGTTACGCCAACCGTTGCCGAACCAAGTTCGATGTTCGAATCGAATCTGATGCCGTGCTGCATCGATGATGTCATCGTCGGGAAGATAATCAACCACCACCAGGCCCTCGCTACGTTCCGTCAGATAGCGAAACTCGGTCGCGATTTGCAAACCGCGACTGGTCAGTAGCCGTGGTGTAATCGTCGCATCGTAGTTGGGCGCAATGTTCCAGTACCAGGGCACGCGGAGTTCATTGCCACTCCGACCTGAGCTGCCAATTTCTGGTGTCAGCACGCCTGACTTACGGGCGTCGCCGATCGGAAACGATAGATACGGTGCGTAGAGAATCGGTATGCCCTTGAACTTCAGCTTCATTCCCCTGGCGGTACCAACACCCTTTCGCGTATCGAGCTCAATGGAGCGGCCTTGCATCAACCAGTCTTCGGAACCGGGCGGGCAGGTGGTGTATTCCACCCCTTCAAAAGTCAGTTTACCGTCCTGATTGATTTCGATGACATCAGCTGCGCCGCGCGAATTGCTACTACCCAGAGAAAACTCGGCCCCCTCGAAACGGATCCGGCCCGACACGTAACCGAACTCGGCCGAACGACTCAGAATTTGTGTACCGGGATCTTCGTAGCGGACGCCGCCTTCGAGATGCAGTGCCTTGCTTACGGGGTCATAGCGCGCACTTTCGGCGGCCACGAGCTTGTCATCGCGCCGCAATAACACGCCCCCCGACATAACCGCAGTCGGCAGATCGCCGATTTGTGCTTCGAATTTGCCCGCCTCAAGCTGAATCGTGTCGGGGCTGCCCAGGGCCGTAGCTGGCAGGAACGGATTGGCTGCAAGCGGCCCGGCGAGTGACGTTCGGCACGATTGCGGCTCGTCGGCGGCGGCGTTCAATGCAGCCAGCAGCAGACACGCTGAAATCAGTGGTTTTGAGGACAAGTTACTGTTCGGGTCAGATTTCGGCCGAAGCCATTGAGGACGGGATGTTATCCAGCATTCTTATTTGTTACCTTCGCATAGTTTTCTAGGTGCTTCAACGCGTTACGGAGAACTTACGATCAGCCAAACCGACTCTGTAGACGACCCTCGCCTGGTCGCGCTAAGCCGCTGGATAAACGGCATAGACGCGGTTGCCGGTTGTGAACTCGTGCCCGCATCCGACGATGCGAGTTTCCGACGCTACTTTCGATTGCAAAAGGGGGCCGAAAGTTTCATCGCGATGGACGCTCCGCCACCACAGGAAGACTGTCTGCCATTCGTTAAAATTGCGGGCTTTCTTGAAGCGATGCAAGTCAGCGCGCCGCGCATCATCGAGGCCGATCTCGACAACGGCTTCCTGTTGTTGTCGGATCTGGGTAGCGAGCAATATCTCGCCAGACTCCAGAGTGACCCCGGTACGGCCGAATCGCTCTACGTCGATGCAATCGATGCGTTGTTAGTCATGCAGCGACGCGGCGAGGCATATCAGTCGGCATTGCCTGCATACGACGAGGCGTTGTTGCGGTTCGAGCTGTCCTTGTTCCGAGACTGGTTGTGCG
>Ga0114947_10000095_pt1 | contig 23732 bp, 28 predicted proteins | sample CR02metaG_FD_99656 | JGI IMG/M metagenome (GOLD analysis project Ga0114947, IMG submission 99656) | Deep subsurface microbial communities from Mariana Trench to uncover new lineages of life (NeLLi) - CR02 metaG | ecosystem: Environmental > Aquatic > Marine > Ocean trench > Sediment ...
AAGCATTAACGGAAGAAAGTTTTTGATACAATAAATCATTCCAAAATAATTTGTTTTCATCTGAGCTTCAATGTCTTCAATACTAAGATCTGAAATTATTCCATAAATTGCAAAACCTGCATTATTCACTAAAATGTCTATTTTACCAAATTTATCTAAAACAGATTTTGCCATTTGTTTTACTTGCAATTTTTGTGAAACATCGCATGTATAGATTAGTGTTTTTACATGAAATTTAGAGAGCTTCTTCTCAACTGCCAGAAGTTTTTCTTCGCGTCTAGCCACAAGAACAATGTTTGCGCCTTTTTTTGCAAATTGAATTGCTGATGCTTCACCAATTCCACTAGAAGCACCTGTGATAACTACTACTTTGTTTTGGAAATCCATATTATTCAAAAACTATTCTGAAAAATATAGTTTCCATTGAAAAATTTTCTATATAAAACCTCGTTGAATGGAAATTACTTGTCAGCCTTTTCTTCCGTTTGCAGCAATTCGATTATACCTTCACTTGTAACAACACCAAGTACTTTGTTAATTCTCTCTTCTTGGGATAACTTATCAAATTAGTTCTGAACCCTAATTTTAGCTAGTATCAAATGTTAATTTGGAACAAAAAAGAAGTTAAGGATTGGTTTCTATGATATATCTGGTTTAGTGTATTTGCTCAAGGCTAGTTTTATCAACAAAAACCAAGTAACTCCAATTGGTACATAATAAGTTGCAATTCGCCAAGCAATGATAGAATTCCATTCTATGCTGTCTTGTGGTACATCAAAATTAAATGGATCAAGATTGTTTATGTATGCTACAATTCCAATTTCTGCTAATCCAGAGCCACCAATGGTGATAGGTAGGTTTCCAATTGCATTAGCACCCATAACAGCCATCACAGAATCAAAGGCACCAATGACATAACCAGTACCTGAAACAATTATCATAAATGATATTCCGTAAAAAATCCAAGAAAGCATAGAAAGAGCAAAAGCATTTACAAACACTTTTTTAGATTCTTTTGTTCTAAGATTTTTTCTACTCATTGTGCAAATTTCTTTCATCCACATGTCTGTTTGGCGAACAAGTTTTTCGCCTTTTTCTTTTCCAAATTTTGTTATAATATTTGAGATTCTTTTTGGTACTTTGAAAGTTGTTTTTGCTGAAAGGAAAAAAAGAATTAGCCAAAGAATTGTGATAAAAACGCTGGTTACAAGAATAATTGTTGCTATTACATATGCGCCGTTAATTAGTGCAAGAATACCAGCCATAATAGATAACAATCCTCCCGCAAACACCTCAGTAACAATATCTAAAATTGCAATCCATGAAGCTTTTGATGCCGGTACTCCTTTTTTGTGCAGCCAATAGATTACAACAAATTCTGCTCCAACATACATTGGAGTTGTAAATTTAATGAACTCACTACCTATTCTTACACCAGACATTTTCCAAATAGAATCAAATGAACCAAGGTAGTGCCTTGCTAGATAGCTGAATTTGATGCCTTGAAGACCAAGTTTTATCATCATTGCAGCTACGGCTCCCAGAAAGGGAATAATGCCAATCTTAAAAACATCCTCAGGCTTGATATCAAACTGAATACCGATAATGATGATGGGTATCATACTAATGGGAATTGCTAAAATTCTCCAATTCATTCGATGATTTGTTTATGGGTGCAAATATAAGCCAATAAAGAATAATTACGCAAAAGATTGAAGTCAATTTTTCTTACTGGTACAGCTGGCTCGGGTAAATCTTTGCTAACCTCAAAAATTTATGAGTACTATACCAGAAACGGTGCTTTTGCAGCAATATTAAATTTAGATCCCGGAGTAGAAACTTTGCCTTACACTTGTGATATAGATGTTAGAGACCACGTAGATGTCGTATCCATTATGAAACAGTATGATCTTGGTCCAAATGGAGCCATGATTATGGCCAATGATTTGATTGCATCAAAAATAGATGATATACAAAACCAGATCAATGATGTCAATCCAGATTATTTACTCATTGATACACCTGGTCAAATTGAATTATTTGCATATAGAATAAGCGGTCCATTTCTTGTTCAAAATTTAAATCTTGAAGAAAAAACAAGTATTTTCCTATTTGATGGTGCATTGATTACAACACCAGTAAATTTTGTTTCAATAGCATTACTTGCAACATCAGTCAAATTAAGATTCAAATTGCCCACAATTAACGTTCTTACAAAAATTGATCTTATTGGTGGAAAATTAAAAGAGATCTTAAATTGGTCAACAAATCTTTTTGCACTCGAAAGTGCCATATCTAAGGAGGTTGATGGTGAAACATATACACTAACTACTACCATATTACGAAGCCTAAATTTAGGTGGATTTGCACAAGGATTAATTCCGATATCAAATGTCACTGACGAAGGAATGGTAAATTTGCAAAGTGCTTTAAGCAGAACCATTAACTTGGGAGAGGAGGTAGAAGATTAAGTGGCAAAGAGTGTTACAGTAAAAGCACCATCATCAACAGCAAATCTGGGACCAGGATTTGATGTGTTTGGTCTAGCATTAGATGCGTTTTTTGATGAAGTAAATCTTTCAAAGAAAAAGAGAAAGGGAATTAAAATAATAACCAACGATCACATTCCTACTAATCCAGCGAAGAATTCTGTTGGGCTTGTGGTTAAAGCTATGCAAAAAAAATTCAAAATAAATAATGGTGTAGAAATTAAAATCAAAAAGGGCATTCCTGTAGGTTTTGGAATTGGTAGCAGTGCTGCTTCAGCAGTTGCAACTGCCATAGCTTTTGATAAATTGTTCAAACTGAATCTTGAGCCAATTTCTCTTATAAAATATGCTGGAGAGGGTGAAAAAGCAAGTGCAGGTTCAATTCACTACGATAATGTTGCCGCATCTTTACTAGGTGGATTTGTAATTGTAAGAACAAATCCCCTTGATGTTATCAAAATTGAGCCGCCAAAGAATCTTGCTTTGTGTATTGCAATTCCCAAACTAGATGTGCCTCCTAATAAAACGAAGGTTTCAAGAGGTGTTATTCCAAAAAAAATAAGGACTTCAGATAGTATTCAAAATCTTTCAAATGCAGCTGCCATTGTAGTTGGATTTATGAAAAAAGATCCAGAAATTATTGGAAATTCCATTAAAGATCTGATTGTGGAACCTGCAAGGAAACATATGATTCCAGGATTTAATCGTGTGAAAAAAAATGCATTGGCCTCTGGTGCATTTGGTGTTACAATAAGTGGGGCAGGTCCTTCTGTTATTGCATTTGCAAAAAAATCATCAAATTTAAAGAAGATTTGTTCTTCAATGGAGAAAGGATTCTCAAAAGCAAATACGAGTTGTGAGACAATAATTTGTAAACCCTGTAAAGGTGCTAGAATAATCAAAAAGTAATTTTTTGTAGTGAAAATAATGAAAAAGGCGGTAGTTGTTTTTAGTGGAGGTTTAGATTCAGTCTGTACCTGTGTATATCTCAAATCAAAATTTGATCTATATGGAATATCATTTTCATATGGTCAAAGATCAAATCAAGAAATCAAATCTGCAAGAAAATTTACAAAAATTCTGGGGTTAAAGGAACACAAAATTATTGACCTTGGATTTATGAGGGATTTGTATGGCACAACTAATGTGCTAACCTACTCTAAACCAAAATTGCCATCACAATTCGAATATTCTATTGTTGTACCAATTCGGAATGCTGTTTTTTTGTCAATTGCTGCAGCATGGGCTTTTAGTTTAAAAGCAATATTAGTTGCATTTGGCGCACATGTGGGAGACAAAAATTATCCAGATTGTAGACCAATGTTTTCAAAAAAAATCGAAAGTGCTTTAAATGAAGGTGAGATTGATGGTATCAAATTAGGATTAAGAAGGGCTATAACAATATGGTCTCCCTATAGAGATAATCTATCTAAAAGCGATATGATAAAGATTGGTTATAAAGTTCTAGGAAATTATGTTTTCAAAACATGGAGTTGTTATTCTAACAAAAAGTTTCATTGTGGGAAATGTGAATCATGTAATAATCGTAAGCTTGCATTTGCTACAGCTAAAATTCAGGATAGAACTAAATATTTGAATAAAGTTATCTAGTCAGTCACGATTTTGTAAAATTTTTTTCTTGAGAATAAAACCTCTAATTCCAATATACCATATAAGAAATATTGTGCCGGAGATGCCATAAAAAATCCAGTTTAGCATCCCTTCATCAGTTGTCAATTCCTCTTCAATGGAACAATTTGCCACATGAGATACTTGTTCACATTCTACACCGTATCCCAGAATTATGTCCTGTAATGACATTGAAATTTGCCATCCAATCAAAAGAGCTACTGCTAAAACAATGAAGAATTCAATGACATACCAAATCCAACTTGGAAATGATTCTTTAGGAATGTGAATATTATTGTGTGATACCACGAAGCTCATCCTCATATAGTGTATTTAATTTTTCAGTAGATCCTATAGAAGGGAGGTTTTGGGATTAGATTCATGAATCAATGAAATAATGACGTCTTTTTCTTTATTGTTTTGATAAATTCCTCTAAAAGCAGCAGAGGTTATCTTCGAGTCATTTTTTACTCCTCGCATCTTCATACAAAGATGCTCGGCTTCGGATATAACTATAACACCTTTTACTCCTTTGGAAAAAAGTTCATCTGCTATGTTTTTAGTTAGACGTTCTTGAATTTGTAATCTTCTAGAGTATTTTTCAACAAGTCGAATTAGTTTTGAGATGCCAAAAACTCTTCCATTAGGTGAATACGCAATGTGGATTTTCCCAAAAAATGGTAAAATATGATGCTCACACATGGAGTAAAACCGTATGTCCTTTGCAATTACTACATCCGAGTCTTCTGAAAATTGAATTGAAAGTTCCGAGTCAGAATCATAGCCACCAAAGATTTCTTTGTACATTTCAGCAATTCTTTCTGGAGTCTTACGTAATCCTTCTCTTGTAGGATCCTCTCCTAATTCAATAATTAATTCTCTAACTAATTTTTTGATCCTTTCTTTATCCAATTTATCAATTAGAAACATTTGTGCTCATATTTGAAGTTAAGTAATGATTTTGTGCCTCTACTAAAAGTATTAAAAAAATAAATTTTCAGGGGGCTCCCATTAATTTCTGTAATTGTGGAATTATTCTTACGTGGTTATAATATGGATGAACAAGATCGTAGAGGTTTAGGAGGTGTTCTAAGCTTGGTTCTGAAATTCCATATGTTGGTTGGATGATAAATCCTGCAAGATCTTCTTTTGACACAACTTTGAAAATATCAGTTAACAGTTTCTTAAACGGTTCAACTTTGGTTTTTGAGCTGACAACAACTTTGATGTAAGTGATCTTTTTTGAAGAAACACAATAACGAAGACAGTCAAGTGTGTTTTCAATAAGATTTGGATAATGTTTTGAATCAACAAAATTTGAATCTACAGTTTTAAACTCAATTTTTACATAATCAATAAAGGGTAAAACATGACTAAATTTGTTTGAATCAAAACAAGCTGATTCCAAATATGTTGGAATTTTCAATGATTGAACATGTTTTGCCATCTCTGCAACAGCATCATGTTGGATGAGTGGTTCTCCTCCAGTAAAATTAACCTTGAAGGTTTTGTCCTGAAGCTCTTTGTCAATTAAACCACATGCTTCCTCTATAGCGTATTCTTTTCCAGAATCTAGAGGCAGAGCATCTACTGTATCACAATAAAAACAGGTAAATGGACATCCAGCAAGCCTAACAAAAAGGGTTTTAGTCCCATATAGAATTCCTTCCCCTTCAACTGAAGTGAATATCTCAAATAGTCTAACTTTCAATAAATTTCACAAACCCTGAACATTATTTATTCAATTGTTCTAAAATTGATTCAGAGATGTTAATGCATGACTGGTTCTTTTGCGTAGAATAAACCAGTAATGAAAAATACGGCGCCAAGAATTCCTATTAGGCTTCCAACAAATTCCACAGTACTTCCCAATTCGGCTTCTGCTGGAGCCCATAATAATGCAATTAATGCACCAACAACCATCATTGGAATTCCAACGCCTACACAAATTGCTTTAGAAGCCATTCATAGATATCATCTCAAAAATGTATATGAAGTTTGTGATAATTACAAGGTGGCTTTGTAAAGTTCTCTGATTATTTTAGTTAGTTCAACTTTCAATTCTTTAGCTTCATCGTAATTGCCATCAGCAATTTGTTTTTCGTAATCAGATAGCATATGTCTTGCATCACTTAGCAACTCTTGATCTGCTCCTCTCTTATTGAGTCTATCAAGCATATCATTGAAGAATTTGATTGTTCTATCATCGATTGTTTGAGAAGCTAGTTTATGAAGTTCTTTTCTGATATCAGCAAGAACGTCTTTGAGCTCAGCTAGTGTTGCTTTTAGTCCTCTATCATCATTTTTTCTAATCTGTTGTGCTATTTGAGCAACTAGCTGATCAGCCTCAACAAAGCTAACTGATTGACTTCGTGCTATTGATTTTAGGGTAGAGATAAATTTTTTGATTCTCTCAAGAACACTGCTATGATCCCTTTGAAGAGTTGATGATGATACAGCAACTGTAGATTGAAGTTCTTGAGTAGGTCTATCAGAAGAAATCATTTGAGTGATTCTTTTGAACATTTTCATAGCGTTTAGAAAATGTTGTTTTGCTGATGAAGGATCATCACTTTCTAATGATTTTTCAAGAAGAACGACTTCACGAGATGCCGCTTCATATAATCTTTTTACCTCTTCTGATGTGTCTGAAGAAATTTGTTGTTCAACTTCCCTTTTTGCTTGTAGGACAATTTTTAGTAAAGTGTTGTAGTCAGTCTGAGCCACTGCAGAAATTGAAATTCCACTAAAGATCATGCTAGCAACTAAAACCAAAAGACCTAGAGATGTGACTTGATTCATTATTCACCCTCCAATTCTTGCTTTAGTTTGACTAAGTTTTGCATTTCTTTTTTTTCAATCTCAACAATGCCTTGTCTTTCAAGTCGTTTTACAGCTCGCCACATTGTAGTACGAGGTTGAAGGAATTTTTTTCGTAATTCACTTTCAAGGGCTTTACCCCCATTATTGAAAATGAAATTAATTATTTCTTTATCATCCTCTCTCAAATCTGGTCGAAATTTGAAAATTGTTTCTGGAACAAGAAATTTCCCAGTTTCAGGAATTGTTTTGGTAATTTCAATTCTTTGAGATTTCTTTTGAGATCTTCGAAGGAATATTGCGCCAATTACGATAGCTGATACAACAGCACCCCCAATGAGAATCAATAAACTATCAAGTTCTGATTCTGTGGGTGATAATTGGGTAGTAGTTGGTGTTCCGAAAACATAGTTAACCTCAGAAGAACCGCTTGAAAGAAATAGTCTGGTTTGTTCATCAATAATCTCCATCCTAAGTGGTAATACATTCATGCCAATAATAACAGAATTTTGTGGCATTAACAGAGTAAAATCGATAGGGGCAACTATTGTAAATGTCCAGATTCTTCCTTCCTTTGAGACTAAATCATGGATATCATAATCTATTGAAATTGTAGATGAGCCAAACGTCTCAACGTGGGCAGTTTTATCTGTTAAATCTGCAGATAGTAAAAAGTTGTTTTCACCAATTGCAACAAAGTTTTCAATTGAACTACCAAAAAGATTCACAGCAAAGTCTGGTTCTAAAGAATCAACTTCAGTTATAGAATAGACATGAGTAGAACCATCCGGATAAATAATTAGATCTAGACTTCGAGTAGAGCTAAATGAGTTCTGAAGAGGAATAACCACGGAAACAATGATTATTCCTGCCAATAGAATAGGCGCCTTTGTCATTGTTGGGAAAATACCCTCAGTCCTTACAAAAAGCATTCCATCCTCTCGAATAGACTCTTGTCTATGATATTGAATGATTTCTTGGCTCAATTTCTAATACCTTAGATTCATAGATTCAACAAGATTCTGAAATCTTCTGAATTCTTGGAAGAATTCAAGTCCTTTAGTAGTAATCGTGAAGACTCTATTTCTGTCATTTTTTACAGATTTTACTAATCCAGCTGTGACAAGCTTTTCACATTTGTCAAGTACTGCATAATGTGATAGATTTGCTCTTCTGGATATAGCAGAAACAATGACGCCTTCCCGTCCGCCATTCGTAGTAACATCAAGGATATCACCCATGATACCCATTTCGGATCTGTATTGTTGTTTGGACATGAGTTACTATACGAATGCTTTGTTTATCAGGGATGTTTTGAAACTACAAAGCGGAACATAAAGCGGAACAAGTGTTTCACCCAAAAAAATTCAAAAAATCGTGGTTTTTTGATGCGGGGAGAAACTTTAGTTTTTTTTGCCAAAAATTGGTTTTTTAGGAATGAATTTTCTGTTTTTATAGTTTTACTTTTTCCTAAAATTTTTCTTAAAAATTAACAAATTTAACAGAGTATATTAAGAACAGAACCATTTCTAGCCGTTCCTAATCAATACCACAAAACATCATTCATCCATGATAAAATCTCAAAAGCAGAATTTACGTGCCGTTATAGGTATTATTTTCATGCTTACAGCCTCACCTCTAACTGTTACCTATGTAGACGCAGATCTCGCCAATGAAAATGTGGAAGAATCGATAAAATTTTCCACAGATAAAGTAAAATCAAAACAAGAAAAAAAAGAAGTGCTTAAAACAATTCTAACAGAAAAAGTCGTTGATGGAAAATTATTAGTACATCACTTTGAAGTATCTGAAGATGAAACACCAGAAGAAATTCGCAAAATCTTATTGTCTTATAGAGAAACTTGTGGTTGGGCATATGTAAAAAACAAATCATACAATGCAGGAATTGTCCTGTTTGATGGCAAGGTTATCAAAGTAGGAGAAAGAGATTCGAAATTAAGTTCTCAAGGAACTATAAAAAAAGGAAAAACTTTGGAATCTGATCTTTCTGGTAGAGCATATGATTCTCAGATTATCCTACATGAAAATGCATCAAATAATGACCTCATATATAGAATCGTGTTTTCAGGAAAAATAGCCCAAACAGAAAATGAGGATAGTTTAGCTATAGCATTCATTCACGCTGGATTAAAGAATCCTGAAATGGGAAATCCCATCAAATTTTTCCAGATGAGTTTAGACCATGATGTAAGCATCTGAATACAGTTCCATGGTTGAATCTTTCAGAACTTCAATATTGAAGGTATAACCATCTGTTTCATTTTTTATTAAAATTTGATAAAATGATAATTTTTTTCCTATCATATGTTTAATAACATTCGTTTTATACGATTCACATTAGTATGATTGACATGTTTGAGCGTTTTAGGAAAAAAGAGGACAATGAAAGATTTGGTAGTGAAATGGTAGAAGAAAAGCTACAAGAGAATTTTGAACCAGAGCCAGAATCAGTAGAATCGATTCCAGAACCAAAACCCATAACTGAGAATCAACCATCTGAACCTCAAACCACAGTTTCCTCCATTACATCAAGCAGCATTGGAATCGATGGTCTTATGGATAAGCGGATGAAGCTTGAAGAAGCTGTTGATTATGTTGGCGTGATGATTAAAAGTCTCAAAGAAAAAAGAACAAAACTTGAGAAAGATATTGAAGAAGAAACTGTTGATATTAAAAATCTCAAAGAAAAACTAGTCAAAGTGAGAGAATACATTAATGAAGAAAATAAAGGAATTGAAGATTTGACTAGAAAAAGATCCGAGGTGGAGAAAACAGCTGATGAGGTTGGCAATGTTATCAATGAGCTAACAAACAAATTATTGGGTATCGATAATGTTATTGATACCGAAGGCAAAAAAATACAGAGCTTTAAAGAATCTAGACCTAAATAAGATTGCTTTTTCACTTTTTATGAAATAGTTTTTGTGGGTTTTGTTTTACATAAAACGTGTAGATGAAGGTACTTCAGATTCTGTTGGTGTGTTTGGAAATTTGTCATCTACAGAACTTTCAGCTACTGCGGTTGCTTCTTGTAGAATTTTTTCTGATTCAGAATTTGTTGTCTCGTCCATACCAAATGTTGCGTCTCCTGAAAATGTCTCGGTCATAAGGCCTCCTAGCATTTCTGCCATTTTATTAATCTCCTGATCTGCACCTGGTATGAATTTTACAAGAGATGATTTCATATTCTTTATTAAACCGATTGTTGGCATAATAGTAACAATTGTATCACCAAGATCATGTGCGGTGGATATTCTTAGTTCAATTTGTTCTAATGCCATCCTAGCATTACCTAGGATTTTTGTAACTTTTCGAATTTCTACTAATTCGTTTGATAAAACTTTAGTGTTTTGAGTTTCGTGTTGTTGAGTTGCAATAACAATTCGTTGAAAGATTTTTTCATCTCTCTCTTTTAACTTAGAAAGCATGTTATCCAGTTTAGCAATTTGTTTTTGTAGTCTTTGGATGGCCGTCTGAATTCTTGGTTTTAATGGACCCTTTGTCTTAATTACATCATTTATCCTTTCAGTTATACCGGGAGTTGGTAGTTTAGACCATTTCTTTTGGAAGCTTGACACGGGTTTTTTCTCCAATTGTTAATTTTTAATTTGCGATGTGAAATATGATTCACAGAGAATTAAATTTCGCTAACAAAAATCTACAAACTACGTTTTATGACAATTAGACATTCAAAATTGTTATTCTTTGTTGGTGGATCTTCTTGATATGGTTATAAACAGTGGCTTCGTTGACAATGGCTTCACCACAATGAGGACATTTTACCAATTTATGGTTGAATTAAAAAAAATGTATTTAAACATTTACTTTGGGCAGAATTGATAAAAATTTCAAGCAAGATACATCACATAACTATGGCAATTTTTTTATTTTAAGATTATTAGCTGATTTTGAGGTTCAAATGAGGAACAGTTTGGGAATTTTTATTGTTATTGCAATAAGTGTGGTTATATCTGTTGGAATTTGGGCTTCAATACCAGTCCTACCAGAAGTGAATACAGTTTTTCATGTAACTTTAGCCGATCCCAAATTATATGAGGATGGAGTCTATTCTAATACCTTTAAAATCAAAAAAGGTGCATATGTGTTCCGTTTTGTTCCAAGTGGCGACAGTCCACGAACACTAACAATATTATTGAATGGTAAAAATTTTCATTTTTTTGAAGATTTTGTATTAAAGGGAATACTTCATGAAATGGGAATTTCAGAGTTTTTTACATGGGAGTACGAGGGAGAAAATCGGATTAAAGTTACCGAAGATACAGAATTAAAAATAACTATTGATCCCCATCAAAACATAATTGGTCCTGTTTCAATTGAACTAATTGAGGAGTAAAAAATTAAAATTGGCGTGATCCCTCACTGCAGAACTTTGAGAGATTACCTCTCTTTATCAAGATACAATTCTTGAACGCTGATCTTGTTCTACGGGACCACGCTATTTAGTCGATAGATTTTACAGCCATCGGCATCAATAATTATATGAATTTGAAGTATTTAATAGTTTTTGTAAATTTTTACAATAATTTATTGCTATTTAGAAAATATTTTGTGCCTAAAATTGTATTCTGAAAAATGTTCCAAAGCTTTTTGACAATTAGTTCTTTTTTAATCAAAAATCAATCAATATCTATGAAACCCCAAAAATTATAGATTGCAAATCATTAAACTCATCTCCAAAATGCTAAAATAATATCTCACTACACGTTTTACCAAGTGTTTTAGGATTTTTTGGTTTTACCTTAGATAATTTCTATGGTTTTCCTATTCTAAAGACCTTAGTGCCACATTTGGGACAAGTTCCTTTTACTGCAGGTCTGCCATTTTTCAGCTTAACTTCCTTTGGATCTTTTATCTCTCTTTTTTCTCTGCATTTCATGCAATATGCTGTTGTCATTTCAATTCATCAAGAGTTTTATACTATTTAGAAAGTAGCGATAAATTTTGTTTAACTAATTGCAAAATGAAATTCCAGTCTTGACATTTAAACGATGTTTATTTATGAGAATTACTACAAAGTATATCGCTGCGTAATAGTGATGGTTGAAAAGATTTCAGTTAATGCGAGATGCCCACGTTGTGGCAAGAATGCACTAGTTACAGATGTAGAGACAACTGAGATATTTTGTGGCATGTGTGGTTTTGTTATATCTGAACGGTTGGAGGATTCTGGTCCAGAGTGGAGGTCCTTTATAGGTGACAAAACCAACAAAGTCAGAACTGGTGATGGAACTTCTCTCACTAGACATGACCGGGGTTTAGCTACGATAATTGATCCTGTTAATCGAGACTCTACAGGAAAACTACTCTCAAATTCAATGAAGACTACCATTAAGCGTCTTAGAGTATGGGACAGTAGAAGTCAAGTCAGTACGTCTACACAAAGAAATTTTAGACAAGCATTTTCTGAGCTTGGAATAATCAAAGACAAGCTGGCTCTCCCTGATGCTGTGGTTGAAAAAGCAGCATACATCTACAGAAAGGCAACTGAAAAAAAACTAGTTAGAGGAAGATCAATCTCAACGTTAATAGCTGCAACGTTATACACAGCATGCCGCGATATGGGGATACCTAGAACTCTCAAAGACTTTGCTGATACCGCTAATATCAGAAGAAGAAATTTGGCAGTATGCTACAGGATGTTAGTTAAGGAATTAGACTTGAAGATGCCAGTTGTGAACTCTATACAGTGCATTGCACGAATTGCAAGTGTAGTTGGGATCTCTGAAAAGTCAAAAAGATACGCAATCAGGATCCTCAAAAAGGCCCAACAAAATGAAATATTATCTGGAAAAGATCCAATGGGCTTGGCTGCCTCTTCATTGTATATTGCAGGGGTTAGGATGAGAGAGTCCTACACACAGAAGGAGATTGCAATGGCAGCTAGTGTAACAGAAGTGACCGTCCGAAACAGATGCAAAGCACTAAAATCATTGGATGTCTAAAATCTATTCTCAAGACTAAGAATCTTCAACGAATTGTATTGTGTCAAAAGGATAGAACTGCTAGTGGCTCAATCAGAGTTTTGGTGAAGAAGAAAAAATTCCTCAAATTACAGAGATCAGATGTATGTGTAGGAAGTGTAACTGTAAGAGAGTAGTGCCAATAGCATATCAATTTGTGACTTGTGCTTAAAAGACAGACATTAAGTTCATCCTAAAGTCAAAATAGGGGTTCTTATTGAAAATTACAATAATCGATTCACATGAAAGACGATAAAAAAATTTGCAAGTTAGAATATTTAGATACTACTCATCTAGAGACAAACGATTCAGAAGAATTCAGCGAGGAACAAGCTTAATACTATACAAGTGAACAAGATGTCATCAGAAATTCACAATGTATTAAATGAATGGATTAAAAAAACAGTCTCAATTAAACTAACAAATGGTAATATTGTGAGAGGAACCCTAAAAGGCTTTGATCAACAAATGAATCTAATCTTAGAAAATTCCGAATATAGTGTTGATAATAAAACACAAAGTCTTGGAAATGTAATCTTGCGTGCTGCTAACATAATAACTGTCTATCAATCTTTAACATAAGTGAAATTAGTAGATTTTACTGATGAAAAACCTCTACAAAATAATTCGATTTTAAGTAAGGTTTTTTGATTTATTGTGAAAGGAACAAGTTTTGACCTCGAACAAGAAAAATAGTCAAATAGCAAGAAGAAAGTTCGTTGTGTGAAATGTGATTCTAGTGATACATTTGTAATTTTTGAACATAGTTTTAATGGTCTAAGGGGACATTGTAGAGCTGGGGGAAAGCTGGCTAGAATCATAAAAAATTAAAATTTATTGATTTTCATAAATTATTTAAATACAGCACCCTACAAATTGCTGGTTCATTTAAACCAATTAATAGCATTAGGAGAAAATTCTATTGTTGAAAACAAAAAAGGCCAAACTAAAATTGATTATTCTACTTGCATCAATTTGGTTTGTTATAACATTACCTCTACCTTGGTTAATCAATAACCCTGATGTCTCAGAAGAATCATTTTACAATATATTGCCTATTATCATAGTAATGTCAATTCCATTTGTTATGCTTGGAATAATATGGACATTAAAACCCGAACTCACAACTTGAAAGCATGAAATTCTACTCAATTAAGAAAGTGCCAATCTTCTTTTGAAACATCTTTTTGAATTACAAGTTTGTATGTATAATGATTTAATTTGTATCTATTCTAAACAAATTTTATCGTAAAAAGTGTCACTTTCTTTGGATCGTATTCAATAATTCCAAATTGGGGTGTTGTTATACCATTTTTGTTGTATCCTTCAGGACCGCTTATTCCTATTCGTATAAGATAGTTTGCAGATTGATTTATTGTGAATTCTTTCTTTTCAAGAGTAAAGTTTGCTATTTTTTCTCTTTGGGGTACGGTTTTAGTGAGAATTTCATCAATACCGGTTCTTGTTTGAACTATTACTGCTTCTTCATGTTGATGACCACATAAAATAAGAAAATTATCAAGGCGTTTTCCTACTTCTGAAAATGCTGATGAAGGCTTGTAGTGATATCCTGCATAGCTGAAAAATTCAAAATTTTCTTCTGAAATTCTTTGCCAGCTTTTCTGATATAACCAGGCTTTTTCTCCTGCATCATTTGGAGTTATTTTGTCTGGATTTAAAGGTCCTCCATGTACGCATAATAATCTATTTTTTTTATCAACATATTCTTGTTTTCCATATGTTCCATCTTTGTTTATTTTAAAAAATTCAATGTCCTTTTCGTCTAATGAGAGATGTACGTCTATGCTTTCAAGTGAGCTTCCACTCACTTGTTTTCCATAAAGAAAAGCTTCATCATGATTTCCAATGACAGATTCTATTGGATAAGTTTCAGAAAGAATTTTTAATTTTTTAATAACTTCCTTTGGATGTGTCCCTCGTTCAAGAATATCTCCAAGATTAATTATCTTAGAAAATTTGCCATATTTTTCCCTAAACCTATCTTGATGAACTACATCAAGAATTATTTCAAGTGATTGAATATCTGCGTGAATGTCAGAAAAAATTAGATCCATGGAGTCCTTTGTTCCCAGTTTCATTTCAAATTTTCATATAAGAATAACATCGCTGACTCAATCAAGCTTGACTGATTTGCCTTTTAAATGGACTAGAAAAAGTTGGGGTGAGTCAATGAATTTAATATTTTTTAGCATAATAGATCTAATGAAGGATTTTTTCAATGAAAATTTTTCTAGTTTGGAAAATGAAATTAATGCTAATTTTCTCATAGATGGATGGATGGTTTTTCAAAAATCAATTGAAGGGTTTTCTGGTACGGAAGGAGATATTCCATCAGCTCCGTGATTCTTTTAGCTGCGGGAGTAATTATTTTCCTTGGAGTCGCAGGTGAGACGAAGAATATACCACCTCCTGAAAATGTTGAAGGGGGTTATATGAAAAATGCTCCTCATGAAGGAGATCAAACCAGTAAAAACAGTTCACAAACTGTAACTAAATATGATTGATGTGATTTAGAGTGTAAAATTATATATCAAGAGATTCTTTTAGCCCTTTGTAACGGTTTCTTATGGTAACTTCAGTTACATTTGCAGATTCTGCAATGTCTCTTTGGGTATTATTTTCACCGTGTTTTACACATGATAAATAAAGCGCTGCGGCGGCAAGACCCATAGGATCCTTACCAGCTGAAACTTCACTTTTTTGTGCTGCTTTAAGAACTTTGATTGCATAGCGTTTTGTTTTTTCTGCAATGTTAAGTCTGCTTGCGATTCTTGCAACACACTGAATCGAATCGGTGACTGGCATTTTTAGATCCAATTCTTTTACAAGTAATCTGTAACATCTTGCAATATCTTTACGTTTGATGTTTCCGGCTTGTTCAACATCTTTTAAGTTTCTTGGAGTGGATGTATCACGACATGCTGCATATAATGCCGAGGCCATCAATGCTGAGATTGACCGTCCTCTGACAAGACCTTTTTCTAATGCCTTTCTGTAGATGTATGCTGCTTTTTCAATGACAGCATCAGAAATTGCCAGTTTATCTTTTAGTCTATTTAATTCGCTAAATGCTTGTCTAAAGTTTCTATCAACTGGTTCATGAACCTGGCTTCTACTATCCCATGTTCTAAGGCGTTCGATCGTACTTTTCATTGATGCCGTGAGTGGTTTGCCAGATGCATCTTTGTTCACTGGGTTAATGATTGTTGCAAGACCCATATCATGCATGGTTAGCGATGTTGGAGCCCCGGCCCTAGCCCTGTCACCATGTTCATCTTGGGTAAATGATCTCCATTCAGGACCAGATTCTTGCAATTTTTCTGAAAGTACAAAACCACATTTTGAGCAGAACATCTCACCAGACTCGTTATCTGTAACTAGTTTTCCTTTCGCACATCGAGGGCATTGTTCTTGATTGGTTGCTGGTCTTACCATAATATCACGAATTTACATAATTCTTTGTAGATGGGATTTATTAATCATCAACTTTTGGAACAGGACAACCACGACTAATTTATGAAAAGAGGTATTTTTTGGCAACATAGAAAAGTGCTCAGAACTTAGGAAGAAATGGGTTCAGAAGATGAGATTTTTGAATATATTGCCCATTTTTTTGATGTTAATGATAGCGATCATTCCTTCAGTTGATGCTGCCATTATAAAACTGACCATGGAAGGGAGTATGGACATTCAGATAACTCATCCAGATTCCGCAATAATTGATAGAACGATTTTAATCTCTTTTCTAGTTGAAAATAATGGATGGGAAGACAAGCAGGATGTTATTTTTGTCTTTAGTCCAGATGATGTTATCATTCCAATTGAAGATAACGAAATTCAAATTGATAAAATTTCGGCGGGAGGGTCTTATGGAGAAACTATTGATTTTAGAATATTATCAGATGCTTCACCAGGATCTCACTTTGTAAATTTGGAATATTCACAAGTATTGCTTGCAAATAATGAAGAACCTCAACCGCCAACACATGCAAATATTGCAATTCCTATTTTACTAAAAAAACAGCCTAAAGTTACAATTCATACTATGACACCAGAATCATTGTTTACAAACGCAGAATTTCCATTTACGGTTGAGATAATTTCTGAAGATATTGATATCAATGATGTAAAACTAGAGATTATACCTCCTAAGGATATTGACTTTAGGGGAGAAACTGTGCATACCTTTTCTTCAATTCAACAAAATGTTCCAATATCTGTAACTTCTAGAATTATCACTCCTTCTCAGGAGATCAGCACGCAATACAAAGTTCCATTTCAAGTTATAGTTACTTATACGGATGATGTTGGTCAGGAAAAAATTGATTCCAAAACAGTTTCCTTAGTAATGCGTCCTCGAACTTTCATGGAGCTAACAATGGATGGTGGAATTTGGATAGGAGATTTTTTTATTGCTCCTTATGTTAGTCTAGGAACAATAATTGGGATTCCAGCAGGAGCAATTATCTCTCTTGCTATAAGAAGGAAGTATTATGACAAAAAACCAAGAAGAGGAAAAAAATAAGTCCAAATAATTGATATGTGAACAAGAAAATGCAATATCTTTTTCTAAGAGAGGCTTTGCCCTCGGAATTAGTGCTGTGTAGATAAGATGCAAGTGTATTTGGATATATACGATTTAAAAATTTTAGGCATCAGCATACATGGAAATTTCCCATGCTGTGGGAGTTTGTGCAAAAGCACTATATTCTTTGTATTTTAATTCTGAATACTTGTCAAGAAAATCTTTTGTAAAAACTTCTTCCAAAAATTTACTATCACTTTGAAGAGAATCTAATGCTCCTTTAAGTGAGGTAGGAAGAGCGCCAATTTTGTATTCACGTTTTTTTTCTGCAGAAAGTTTGTAGACATTCTCATCAACTGGGTCACCAGGATCTAGTTTTCGTTTTATTCCATCCAAACCAGCTAACAACAAGGCCGCCTCAAGAAGATAGATGTTTGTAGTGGGATCAGGTACTCTGTATTCAATTCGTTTGCTCTTTTCTTGATATTTATAATACATTGGGACACGTATTGCAGCAGATCTGTTACCTATTCCCCAACACATGTTAACCGGTGCTTCAAAGCCTGGAATTAATCTCTTATAGGAATTTGTTGTTGGGTTAGAGATCGCACAGAGCGCAGGTGCGTGTTCAAGAATTCCACCAATATAATAGCGGCCTATCTGACTTAACTGAGCTACATCATCGTTTGGATCATACATGGCATTTGTTTTGCCATTCCACAAGCTTTGGTGAGTATGCATAGCAGAAGCATTATCCCCAAAAATTGGTTTTGGCATAAAAGTTGCGACTTTATTTACTTTTTTTGCTTTGACCTTGATCATGTTTTTGATCGTAATCACATTATCTGCCATCGTAATCATTTCATCATAAGCTAGGTTAATCTCACATTGGCCAGATGTTGCAACTTCATGATGTTCTGCTTCGATTCGGATCTTAAAAAATTCATAAAGATCATCGCATACATCCTTTCGAAAACTTTCTAGAGTGTCTTTTGGTTGAGATGGATAATAGCCTTCTTTGACATCTATTGCAGTACTAATGTTGCCTTTAGACCATGGAGATTCTTTTGATTCAATAGAATAACCAGCACCAACGCCTGAGTGAGTTGCGCCATATAGAGAAGGATAAACGTTAATTGCATCAAAGACAAAAAATTCGATTTCAGGGCCCCAGTTGGTATGAGTTAGGTTAACTGATTGTAATTGTTTAGATGCTTTTTGTGCAATGTTCCTAGAATCTCTATTGTAACGTGATTCTTCTACAACGTTTCCTTCGTATAGATCACAAAACATTCTAGCATTTTTTCTATTTGATGAATCATAATCGGGGGGAAGAACTCTAAATGTTGTAGGATCTGGTTTTAAAATCATGTCAGATTTATTTACAGATTTAAAACCTATAATCGAGCTGGCATCTAATTTTTCAAGTCCATTTTGGAAAGTTTTTTCATCAATTGCATAGCTGGGCATTCCCATTCTATGTAATTCACCAAATATGTCAACGAACCAAAAATCAATAAAAGTAATATTTTCATCCTGAATTTGTTTTAGGACCGTACTCCCATCCATTTGAAATATAATTTATTATTTGATTTACTAATATGAGTTTGTAAGATTGTTTAAGCTTAATTGTGAAGAGTCAAAATTTTGGTGTTAGGATTTGTCTAATTTTCTAGCTCCTGAATATTTTTGGCTTAATTCATCCTCAAAGAAGAATTTTTCCTCAAAGGCAGGCTTTAGATCATCAAGCCAAATGGCGTTTTCATTGTATTCAGCAAAGAATGGTGTTGAAACCCATTCTGGGTTTCTTCCTTGCAAAAATTTCAAAACAATTACTTTTTTGTTATTTATTGTGACAATTCCATCAACCATTACTTTACCTGGAGTTGCAGACATGCTTGGTCCTCTAACAGTTCTGCCAAGACCACTTACTTGCTGGTAGGCATTTCTGAAAATTTCATAGGCTTTTACCAATGGAACGCCAAAGTAGTGCTGAGCTCCCGTATCTCTAACTACAAACATGTAGTATGGAATACAGCCTAGCTTGACTTGTTGTCTCCACATTTCGGCCCAAACGTCAGCATCTTCATTTATGTGAGCTAATAGAGGTGATTGTGTTCTAATTTGAGCACCAGTTTCTCTTACTCGTTTAATTGCAGCTTTAACGGATCCAGTTGAAAGCTCTTTGTGATGATTAAAATGAGCCATAAATGCTAGGTGTAATCCTTTGTTTGTTGTTTTTTCAAAAGCTCCTAGAGTTTGATCAGCATCGTTATCTGTCAAAAATTTGTAAGGCCAAAATGCTAATGCTTTTGTTCCAATTCTGATAGTTTTAAGATTTGGAAGATCTGCCTCTAATAATGTATCAATATATTTTTCAAAAATTGATGCTTTCATTATCATTGGATCACCGCCAGTAAACAAAACATCTGAAATTTCAGGATGTTCTGTAAGATATTGAACCAGCTGTTCGCCTTCTTTCATTGCAAATTTCATTTCATCCATTGCAACAAATTGAGGCCATCTAAAACAAAAACTACAATATGCATGACATGTTTGGCTTTGACTTGGGAAGAAAAGACAGGTTTCTTTGTACTTGTGTTGCATTCCATAAAGTTTTGTGCCATCTTTGAGTGTTGGAACATTTAGTTCTAGCTGGCCTGCAGGATGAGGGTTTAGTTGGAGGCGAATTTCATTTGCAATGTTATTGATCTCTTTTTTATCAGCTCCATTTTTTAGAACATTAGCCATTTTTTCAAAATGTTTTTGTTGTAACATTTCTTTTTGAGGGAAAGTTAACACAAACATTGGGTCGTTTGGAATGTTGTTCCAATCAATTAATTGTTCTACTACATAGTTATTAGCCTTAAATGGAAGAACATTACCAACTACCTCCATCTCAAATTGTTGCTGTTCAGAAAGTTTCTGAATTTGTGGAAGATCATGAAAATTAATTAAAGTATAAGATTTAATGCGTGGAGATTCTGTTTCACTCCAAACAGATTCTTGTAAAGTCATTTAACAATATGGTTTCTTTTCCTTGTTAAAGGTTAGCAGGTCTGTTTCTACTATACTTCTAGCCTATCCAATTTTCTCATATGCCTACAAACAAGTAAAACCACTGATAGAATACCCTAACCTTGGTATTCTGGATTTTGAATTGATTCACAATGGTGAATAAGCATAGCTGAAGAAGACTAATCTATACTCCTCAAAAACTTAAGAGTGCCTATTTTCTCGTTGGTTTATTGATAAAGTTTACTGTAATAGGTGGAAACGCTTCTCAAGATTTAGCAAAACGATTAGCAAAAAAACTCAAAGCAGCTTACATCAGAACTGAACTAAAGACTTTTCCAGATGGAGAAAATAAAATCACATTTAGTTCAAAACCTAAAAAAAGTAAAATCATAGTCGTTCAGTCAATTTATCCACCAGTTGATTCAAATTTAATTCAATGTCTATCGATTATTTCAAAGGCCAAACAATTCTCATCTAATGTAATCGCTGTTATTCCATACATGGGATATGCACGTCAAGATAAGGAATTTCTTCTTGGCGAAGTAGTAACAATTCAAGTAATTGCTAAGCTGTTTAAGGCGATAGGTGCCACAAAGATAATTGTCGTTGATATTCACAGTCCAACAGGCTTGAAATATTTCAAAATTTCAGCAAAAAATGTATCAGCGGTAAGTGAATTGGTGAAATATTTTAAAAAATTAAAACTTAGAAAACCGCTTGTTGTTTCTCCTGATTCTGGTGGGAAAAATCGTGCAAAAGAATTTGCTAGACTTTTAAAAACAAACTACATTACATTGAAAAAACAAAGAAACAGAAAAACAGGAAAAGTTAGGATAGTTTCATCAAATCTTAAGGAGGTAATTGGAAAAGATCTGATTTTGGTTGATGATATGATTAACACTGGAGGTAGCATTATTAAGGCAACAGAATTTTTGAAAAAACAAAAATGCCAAAGAGTTTTTGTTGCTTGCACTCATGCATTATTAGTTGGTAATGCTGAAAGGAAGATCAAAAAGTCTGGTGTTTCGCAGATCGTAAGCACGAATACTATACCCGGAAACACATCCATTGTTGATGTTTCAAATATAGTAGCTAATACACTGATGTAATGCCGGAAAGCTTTTTTGATTTTTCAACTAAATTTTCCAAATCTAAACCCCGAAAAAAAGTAAAAAAACATTCTCATGAGTTAGATTGAAAACTTTGTTTCACTGTTACCTCATAAAAAGCGAATAGCTATAATGTGTAAAAAGGGGACTGAAAAAGGACTCACCCAAGCCTAACAAAAAAATATGAAATCTATAGGCATAAAAGTTTGACAAGGAGGAACTTGGTGAAATGAAACTTGTATTTTTGGGAACAGCGGGAGCACAGCCTACAGAAAATCGTGGTTTATCGTGTATGTGTTTGGAAAAAGAAGGAGAGGTTTTGATGTTTGATGCAGGAGAAGGCGCTCAAGTTTCTTACTTAGAGTCTGGATTGGGATGGAATAAAAAAATGAAAATTTTTGTTACGCATCTCCATGGAGATCATTGCATTGGAATTCTTGGATTGTTACAAACCATGACACTGCAACATAGAATAGAATCTATAGAAATCTATGGTCCTAATGGAATTGAAGAATTTATTGCTGAAAACATCAAAATATTGAAATTTGGATTATCATTTCCCGTTGTTATTACCTCAGTTACAGAAGAAAAAATTGTGGATGAGAAATCCTATTCTATATTTGCATGCAAAGCTGAGCATTCTGTACCTACATTTTCATATTTGTTTATAGAGAAGGACAAACCTGGAAGATTTTATCCTGAGAAGGCAAAGCAATTAGGAATTCCTGAAGGAAAATTATGGAGCCAGCTACAAAAGGGACAAGAGATCAGGGTAGGAGAAAAAACATTCAAGCCTTCTGAAGTATTAGGCGAAAAAAGAAGCGGAAAAAAAATTGGAATTTCGGGCGATACAAGACCAACAAAACAACTTGAAGAGTTTTTTCAAAATTGTGATTATCTTAGTTTTGATTGTACCTACTTGGATGAATTAAAAGACAAAGCCGTCGAAACGTACCATTCCACGGCAAAAGAAGCTGCAACTTTGGCAAAAAATGCAAATGTTAAAAATCTTATTTTAACTCATTTTTCTGCAAGATACAAAGACGAATCTGTTTTGGTTGAAGAAGCAAAAACTATTCATGATTCTGTGATTGGTGCAAAAGACCTTCTTGAAATTGAAATAAAATAAAATCATGTTTGGCGCTATAGAAGAAAAACTAAAGAATAGTGAGAAAATAGTTTTTGTTACTGGAGCTGGGATTTCTCAAGAAAGTGGAATTCCAACTTTTAGAGGCAAGGAAGGATTATGGCGAAAGTATGATCCAATGAAATTAGCAACAATTGATGCATTTTATGATGATCCAAAGTTGGTTTGGGAATGGTATGAGGATAGAAGAAGAAATATGCTTGCAGCAGAACCAAATCCTGGTCACAAAGCAATTGCAGAACTAGAAGAATATACCAAAGTTGTTGTTCTTACCCAGAACATTGATGGGTTTCACCAGAAGGCAGGCAGTACAAATGTTTTAGAATTGCATGGAAGTATAATTAGAATAAAATGTACTGTATGTGATTTCAAAGATGAAATTCACTCTAGATTTGAAAAATTTCCACCCAGGTGTAAATGTGGAGAGATCTTAAGACCCGATGTGGTTTGGTTTGGTGAAGCACTACCCCAAGATGTTTGGAGTGAGGCGATTACTCATGCAAATTCTTGTGATGTCATGATTATTGTTGGAACTTCACTTGCGGTTTCTCCTGCAAATACTCTACCGATTTATGCAAAACAAAACAATGCTTTACTAATCGAAGTCAATCCAGAGAGTACTATAATGTCTGCAGATATGGATCTGTCACTAAAAATAACCTCTGCAAATGCTCTACCACACTTAGTTTCGATTTTTAAAATTACTAAATAGGCAATTTTTGTACCTACAACTCGACAATAAGTGTCCAATAGGGTGTCGAATAAGCAAAAATGACATTACACAGAGGAGATCAATGCTCCATTTGTGACTGCGAACTTGGGAAATTTGGGTGCAACTTCGACACTTTTTGGAGCAAGCTCCGACTAGATTTGTAACATAACTATGCAGAACTATGCAGATTTTTGATCATCATTTCACACAAAAAATACAATTGACAGTTCGTATCAAATAAAAAAAGAAAAGAAAGTAAG